>OGIV01000623.1_pt1 | contig 25361 bp, 20 predicted proteins | sample 1571861 | NCBI WGS metagenome assembly OGIV01 (sample SAMEA2582099, study PRJEB24529) | metagenome | biome: Human gut stool | place: China | collected 2011 | reverse complement strand
CCTTACAGGGCGACAGGTTTGCGTCCGTAATAACCCAGGGCGATGCCCTGGGCTATGAGCTTCTGCCCTTTCAGGGCGTGTGGAGCTTACATGCGAAACTTGAGTAACAAAAAGTATCTTGCTGTTTCCCAACTCCGCAATGCGAAACTTGAGTAACAAAAGGTATCTTGTTGTTTTCCCAACTCAGCAAGCGGCTACAGAATCTCCAGCACCATCTCGGCCACTTCCTCGGGCGTGTTGAAGAGCATGCCCTCCTCCAGGTCCGCGTCGCTGAGCGAGTCGAGGTAGGTCTTGGCCGTTTCCTCGTCGGTGCGCGGCGCTCCGTCCTTGTCCTTGGCCTGGAGAATGGCCTGGAGGACGGCCTGCCGATATTCCGCCACCGTCATCATTCGGCGTTGCGCTTGACGACGGAACCGCTGGCCTGGTGGGTGGCCAGAACGAGCACCTCGGCGATCTGGACATGGGCCGGCGCGCTGGCCGCATAGTAGGCCACGTCGGCGATGTCCTCGCCCGTGAGCGGCTTGATGCCCTGATAGACACTGTTGGCCCGCTCGTCGTCGCCGTGGAAGCGGACGTTGCTAAAGTGGGTCTCCACCAGTCCCGGCTTGATATTGGTCACGCGGATGCGCGTGTGGGCCGTGTCGATGCGCAGTCCGTCGGTGATCATCTTCACCGCCGCCTTTGTGCCGCAATAGACGTTGCCGTTGGCGTAGGCAGCGTCGCCAGCCACCGAACCGATGTTGATGATCTCGCCACGGTTGCGCTCCACCATGCCCGGCACGAGCGCGCGGCTCACGTAGAGCAGGCCCTTGATGTTGGTGTCGATCATCGTGTTCCAGTCGTCGAGGTCGCCACCCTGCAGCGGGTCGAGGCCCAAGGCCAGTCCGGCGTTGTTGATCAGCACGTCGATCTCGGCCCAGTCGGCCTCCAGGCTGCCGCAGACGTCAAACACCTGCTGCTGGTCTCTCACGTCGAAGCAGAGCGTCTTCGCACGCACGCCCAGCGCCTCGATGCGCTCGGCCAGTGCCTGGAGTAGGTGGTCTCTGCGGCCCGTGATGATCACGTCGTAGCCCTCTTTGGCAAAGCGCAGCGCGCAAGCCTCACCGATGCCGCTCGTCGCGCCGGTGACCATACAAATCTTTCTCTTTTCCATATCTTTTTTCTGTCAAGGGCGGGAAGGTCGGCCCATCCCGCCCAAAGGTTATTCTACATCACGCCGTCCTCGCGCAGTTTCTTCTGCCACTTCCAGGCGCTGCGGAGCACGTCGGCCAGGGGCGTGTCCGCCTTCCAGCCCAACACCTGGTTGGCCTTGGTGCAGTCGCCCCAAATCTTCTCGATGTCGCCCTCGCGGCGCGGACCATACTTCCAGTTGAGTTTCACGCCCGTGGCCTCCTCAAAGGTCGTGACGATCTCCAGCGTGGAGTTGCCCTTGCCCGTGCCGATGTTGAAATACTCGATCGGCTCGGTCTCCTGGTCCAGCACGCGCGCCATGGCGGCCACATGCGCCTTGGCCAGGTCCACGACATAGATGTAGTCGCGGATGCAGGTGCCGTCGGGCGTGTCGTAGTCGTTGCCGAAGATGGTCAGTTGCTCGCGGATGCCCATCGCTGTCTGCGTGACGTAGGGGATGAGGTTGTTGGGCACGCCGTTGGGCAGCTCGCCGATGAGCGCCGAGGAATGGGCGCCGATAGGATTGAAATATCTCAGGACGATGCTCTTGACGGCCGCGCCGCTATGGATGAAGTCGTAGATGATCTGCTCATTGATCTCCTTGGTGTTGCCATAGGGCGAGGTGGCCTTCTGGTGGGGTGCGTCCTCCGTGACGGGCAGGTTCTCGGGGTTGGGCTGTCCATAGACCGTGCAACTGCTGGAGAAGATAATCCCCTTGACGCCATACTCGGGCATGAGTTCCAGGAGGTTGATGAGCGAGACAACATTGTTGCGGTAGTAGAGCAGGGGCAGCTGGACGCTCTCGCCCACGGCCTTGGAGGCGGCGAAGTGGATGATGCCAGCGATGGCCGGATACTTCTGGAACACGGCCTCCGTGGCAGCCTTGTCGCGCAGATCTACCTGCTCGAAGGCCGGGCGCACACCCGTGATCTTCTCGATGCCGTCGAGCACCTCTATCTTGGAGTTGGAAAGGTTGTCGATGATGACCACGTCGTAGCCCGCCTCGATCAGTTCCACGGTGGTATGGCTGCCGATGAAGCCCGTTCCGCCCGTCACTAAAATTGTCTGTTTCATGTAAGTTTTTCTCTTTTAGTTTCTGTAAATGTCGGCTATGGCGAAGCCTCCCTGGGGCAGGTCGTGTCCCGGGTCCGCCATCGCCACGCTATGGAAATAACGCCAAATCGTGTTTTTTATTTCCTCTAAGTGACAAAAAGAGCCACAAAGGTTTTGCCAAAGCGCGTCCCGTGGCACCGTTTTGCACGGTTGGCGAGCAAAAAACGGGCTGGAAGTCGTGTATCTCGTTTTTTATTGCTACTTTTGCATTTTGAAATTACAATACAAGAATGGACCATATACGGAATTTTTGCATCATAGCCCATATCGATCACGGCAAGAGCACCCTGGCCGACCGTCTGTTGGAGCGCACCAAGACCATCCAAGTCACGGAGGGTCAGATGTTGGACAACATGGATTTGGAGCGCGAGCGTGGCATCACCATCAAGAGCCACGCCATCCAGATGGAGTATGCGATGGAGGGAAAGAAATATTTGCTCAACCTGATAGACACGCCGGGCCACGTCGATTTCTCCTACGAGGTGTCGCGAAGCATTGCCGCCTGCGAGGGCGCGCTGCTCATCGTCGATGCCACACAGGGCGTGCAGGCGCAGACCATCAGCAATCTCTATATGGCCATCGACCACGACCTGGAGATCATCCCGGTCATCAACAAGATAGACATGCCCAACGCCATGCCCGAGGAGGTGGAGGACGAGATCGTCGATCTGCTCGGCTGCGAGCCCGGGGAGATCATCCGGGCCTCGGGCAAGACGGGCGAGGGCGTCGATGACATCCTCCGCGCCGTCGTGGACCGCATCCCCGCGCCGACGGGCGACAAGGACGCGCCGCTGCAGGCCCTCATCTTCGACTCGGTCTTCAACTCTTTCCGCGGCATCATCACGCTGGTGAAGATCGATAACGGCGTGGTGCGCAAGGGCGACAAGGTGAAGTTTTTCAACACCGGCCAGGAGTATGACGCCGACGAGGTGGGCGTGCTGAAGATGGACATGGTGCCCAAGGCGCAGCTCACTGCCGGCGAGGTGGGCTACATCATCAGTGGCATCAAGGACGCCAAGGAGGTGAAGGTGGGCGACACCGTCACCCACGTCGAACGGCCCTGCGCCAAGGCCATCGAGGGATTCCAGGAGGTGAAGCCGATGGTCTTTGCCGGCGTCTATCCCATCGACCCCAACGACTACGAGAACCTCCGCGCCTCGCTGGAGAAGCTCCAGCTCAACGACGCCTCGCTGACCTTCCTGCCGGAGAGCTCCCAGGCCCTCGGCTTCGGATTCCGCTGCGGATTCCTCGGACTGCTCCACATGGAGATCATCCAGGAGCGGCTGGACCGCGAGTTCAACATGGACGTGATCACCACCGTCCCCAACGTCAGCTACATGGTCTATGACAAGCAAGGAGAGGTGAAGGAGGTACACAACCCCTCGGGACTGCCCGACGCGACGATGATAGACCATATCGAGGAACCGTTTATCAAGGCCAGCATCATCACCTCCAGCCAGTTTATCGGCCCGATCATGAAGCTCTGCCTCGACAAGCGCGGCGAGCTCGTGAGCCAAAACTACGTCAGCGGCAACCGCCTGGAGCTCGTCTTCATGATCCCGCTGGGCGAGATCGTCATCGACTTCTACGACAAGCTCAAGAGCATCTCCAAGGGCTACGCCTCGTTCGACTACCATATCGACTCGTTCCGCCCCTCGAAGCTGGTCAAGCTCGACATCCTGCTCAACGGCGAGCCCGTCGATGCCCTCTCCACGCTGACCCACGAGAGCAACGCCGTGGTCTTTGGACGCAGGATGTGTGAGAAACTCAAGGAACTGATACCGCGCCAGCAGTTTGACATTGCCATCCAGGCGGCCATCGGAGCGAAGATCATCGCACGCGAGACGGTGAAGCAGGTGCGCAAGGACGTGACGGCGAAGTGTTATGGCGGAGATATCAGCCGCAAGCGCAAGCTGCTCGAAAAGCAGAAGAAGGGCAAGAAGCGCATGAAGCAGGTCGGCAACGTGCAGGTGCCTCAGAAGGCGTTCCTGGCCGTGCTGAAATTGGACTAACCGCCGGAGGAACATCCTTCGGCCAACAAGATATATAAAAAGGAGAAAAGAGGAGACACGATGAGAGAACCGATAGCAACCCCCAGGGAGGTGGCCCGCGAGTTGGCCCGCAAGTACAGTACGATGACCCACGAGGAACTCGACGTGCTGGAAAGCGTGCTGGTGCCCATGAAGTTCAGCAAGGGCGAGATAATCCTAAGGGAGGGCGAGGTCTGCCGCAACATCTACTATGTGGAGCGCGGACTGATCCGCCAGTTCTACTTCAAGAACGGCAAGCAGATCACGGAGCACCTGGGGGTGGACCACACCATCTTCATGTGCATCGAGAGCCTGTTTCACGAAGAGCCCACCCATCTGCAGGTAGAGGCCCTGGAGGCCTCCTATATCTATGCACTCCCCAAGCATCGCCTGGAGCAGGTGGCCCTCCACAACGTGAACATACAGATCCTCTTTCGCAAGATATTGGAGGAGAGCCTCGTGATCTCGCAGGTCATGGCCGACCTCGTGCGCTTCGAGACGGCGCAGGAGCGTTACCGCAAGTTTTGCAAACTGGCGCCACAGATCGTCCTCCGCGCCCCCCTGGTCTATGTGGCCAGTTTTCTCCAGATGACGCCGGAGACGCTGAGCCGCGTCCGCAGCAGCACCCTGCTCGACTAATATCGAGTAGGGGAGGGGTGCGCTCGCCACGGGCAGACGACCACCTTGCGCATGTACATTATAGTATGGTGAGAATAAGTATAATCATGACAAAATCATAAAAAGACATGAAACCGACATTACTTCTTTTGGCTGCCGGCATGGGTAGCCGCTACGGCGGGCTGAAGCAGCTCGACGGACTTGGACCCAATGGTGAAACCATCATGGACTACTCCATATACGACGCCATCCAGGCGGGATTTGGCAAGATCGTCTTCGTCATCAGAAAGGACTTCGAGGAGCAGTTTCGCAAGCAGGTCCTCGCCAAGTATGAGGGCCACATCCCCGCAGAGCTCGTCTTCCAGAGCCTCGACGCCCTCCCCGAGGGCTTCACCACGCCCGAGGGCCGTGTGAAGCCGTGGGGTACGAACCACGCCGTACTGATGGCCAAGGACGTCATCAAGGAGCCGTTCTGCGTTATCAACTGCGACGACTTCTACAACCGCGACACCTTCATGGTCATCGGCAAGTATCTCTCCGAGCTCCCCGAGGGCAGCAAGAACCGCTATGCGATGGTGGGTTTCCGCGTGGGCAACACGCTCAGCGAGAACGGAACGGTATCGCGTGGCATCTGCACGACCGACGCCGAGGGCAACCTGGCCACCGTCGTGGAGCGCACGAAGATAGAGCGCAGGGACGGCGCCGTGCAGTATAAGGACGACGACGACCAGTGGGTGACGACGCCCGACAACACGCCGGTGTCGATGAACGTATGGGGATTCACGCCCGACTATTTCGACTATAGCGAGGAGTATTTCAAGACGTTCCTCTCCGATCCGGAGAACATGGCCAACCTGAAGGCGGAGTTCTTCATCCCGCTGATGGTCAACAAGCTCATCAATGACGGCACGGCGGCCGTCAAGGTGCTCGACACCACCAGCCATTGGTTTGGCGTCACCTATCCTGCCGACCGTCAGGGCGTCGTGGATCGCATCCAGCGCCTCGTCGATGAGGGCGTCTATCCCGCCAAACTGTTCTAATCCGTCTCACCAACCCATTTCTACATGGAAATCAACCTTCTGGACGACAGTCAGCTTGCTCTGTTGCAGCAGCTGACTGCCGATGCCAGCTTTGTGGTAGTCACAGTCCATAAGTCGCCCGACGGAGATGCCATCGGATCGATGTTGGCCTGGGCGCAGTATCTGCAGGCCCTGGGCAAGGAGGTCACCTGCGTGATCCCTGATGCCGCTCCCGACTTCCTGATGTGGCTCCCGGGATCGCAGACGCTGCTCCGCTACGACAAGCATCCCGACCGCGCGAAGGAGGCCTTCGACAAGGCCGACCTCGTCTGCTGTCTCGACTACAACGACCTCTCGCGCACGGGGGACATGGCGGACGTCATTGCCCAGTCGAAGGCGCCCCGACTGCTCATCGACCACCATGTGGGCCCGACCGTCGAGGCGGCGCTCTCTGTCTCCCATCCCGCGATGTCGAGCACGTCGGAACTCGTCTTCCGCCTGCTGTGGCAGTTGGGCGCCTACGACGAGATGACGCTGCAGATGGCGCAATGTATCTACTGCGGCATGATGACGGACACGGGGGCCTTCACCTACAACTCCAATGCGCCAGCCGTCTATCTCATCATCAGCCACCTGCTGGAGAAGGGCGTGGACAAAGACCGCGTCTATAACCGCGTCTATCACAACTACTCGCCACAGGCCATCAAGTTCAGGTCCTATGTGATCTTCAAGAAACTGCGCGTCCTGCCGGCTTCCCATGCGGCCTATTATACCGTCACGCGCGACGAAATGCGACGTTTCCAGTTTGTCAGGGGCGACCTGGAGGGCGTGGTCAACATCCCGCAGAAGATCAAAAAACTCAAACTCTCCATCTCGCTGCGCGAGGACACCGAGAAGGACCAGGTCATACGCGTCAGCCTCCGTTCGGGCAATGGGTTCCACTGCCGCAAGATGGCGGAGGAGTTCTTCCACGGCGGAGGCCACGAAGACGCGGCAGGCGGACGCCTGGAGTGCTCCATCGAGGAAGCCGAGCAGGTGGTCCTCCGAGCCATCATGGCCTACAAGGAGCAGCTGCGATGACCCCTCGCGGGCCAGGATCATGGTCCGTAGGGCAGTCTTTAATGTCAAAAGTAGCTAAAAATGGGCGTCGTCTTATGGTGGAACAGACGATTTGCTATAACTTTGCAGTAAGATATTATTGAACGTAAAAGATTCCGATGAAGAAAACGCTTTTTCTCCTCCTCCCGCTCGCAGCTCTGCTCTGGTCGGCGTGCAGCAATGACGAGACCTATGCTGACCAGCGCAAGCGAGAGAACGGAGCCATCCGCCAGTATCTCAACGACAGCAGCGTGACGGTCATCTCCGAACGCCAGTTTTTCGATCAAGACACGATGACCGACGTGAGCAAGAACGAGTTTGTGCTGCTCGAGTCTTCGGGCATCTATCTCCAAATCGTAGAGAAGGGTTGCGGAGAGAAGATCAAGGATGGCGAGACGGCCACCGTGCTCTGCCGATTCACCGAGCGCAACCTCCTCACCGATAGCATCATCGCCACCAACAACATCCTCTATTTCAGCGCGCTGGTCGACAAGATGTCGGTCACGAACACCTCCGGCACCTTCACGGCCTCCTTCGACCCCACGTCGAGTGTGATGTATCAAGTCTATGGAAGAAGTTCCGGCAGCACGCAGGTGCCCAACGGATGGCTTTCCCCGCTGCCTTACATCAAGGTGGGTAGGCCGCTCTCGGCCGACGACCGCATCGCCCGCGTGCGCATCATCGTACCCTCCACCGAGGGCACCTATGCGGCCACGATGTCGGTCTATCCGTGTCTCTACGATATCACCTACGAGCGCGGAAGATAACATGCAATTACAAAACTAAAGAGAAAATATGACACTAATCAAATCCATTTCCGGCATCCGTGGAACCATCGGAGGCCCTACCGGCGATACGCTCAACCCGTTGGACATCGTCAAGTTTACCACGGCGTATGCCAAGTTTATCCGTCAGAGCGACCCGACGGGCAGCAACTGTATCGTGGTAGGCCGCGACGCGCGCATCTCGGGCGACATGGTCCGACTGGTGGTCTGCGGCACACTGATAGGAATGGGCTATGACGTGCTCGATATCGGGCTTGCCACGACCCCGACCACCGAACTGGCCGTCCGCATGAGCCATGCGGCAGGTGGCATCATCGTCACCGCCAGCCACAACCCGCGCCAGTGGAACGCGCTCAAGTTGCTCAACCACGAGGGTGAATTCCTCACCAAGGACGATGGCAACGCCGTGCTCGCCATGGCGGAGAAGGAGGACTTCGACTATGCTGATGTCGATCATATAGGCACTTACCGCCAGGACGACAGTTTCGACGACCGCCACATCGAGGCCGTCCTCGCGCTCGACCTGGTCGATACGGAGGCCATCCGCAAGCGTGGATTCCGCGTCGTCGTCGATGCGATCAACTCCGTCGGCGGCGTCATCCTGCCGAAGCTTCTCGACCGACTGGGCGTCGGCTACACCATCCTCAATGGCGAGGCCAATGGCGACTTCGCCCATAATCCGGAGCCGCTGGAGAAGAACCTGGGCGGCATCATGGGCGAGGTGGCAACAGGAGGCTATGACCTCGGCATCGTCGTCGATCCCGACGTCGATCGTCTGGCCTTCATCCAGGAGGATGGCAAGATGTATGGCGAGGAATATACGCTCGTCAGCGTGGCCGACTACATCCTCGACCACGTCAAGGGCGCAACCGTCTCCAACCTCAGTTCTACGCGCGCCCTGCGCGACGTCACCGAGCGCCATGGCTGCCAGTATTTTGCCTCTGCCGTCGGCGAGGTCAATGTCACCACCAAGATGAAGGAGGTGGGTGCAGTCATCGGTGGCGAGGGCAATGGTGGCGTCATCTATCCCGAGAGCCACTACGGTCGCGACGCCCTGGTCGGCATCGCCCTCTTCCTCAGTTCGCTGGCACAGAAGGGACTGACGTGCAGTGAGCTCCGCAAGACGTTCCCGACCTATTATATCGCCAAGAACCGCATCGACCTCACGCCCGACACCGATATGGATGCCATCCTGGGCAAGGTCAAGGAGCGCTTCGGATCGATGGACGACGTGCGGGTAACGGATATTGATGGTGTGAAACTCGACTTCCCGACGAAGTGGGTCCACCTCCGCAAGAGCAATACGGAGCCCATCATGCGCGTCTATAGCGAGGCGGCCACGATGGAGGAGGCCGACGCCCTGGGCAAGGAGCTCATGGACGTGGTCTATGAAATGACGAAGTAGGAGAGGGTAGTACCTCCTACAGCCTGTATCTTTATGAGGCATCTGCCTGGCGTCAAGCGCCGGGCAGGTGCCTTGTCCATAAACCTATTTTCTGATTCCAACGAGATCTTTTGCCCTATGGATCATTTGTTTCTGCTGCAGTTTGCATGCTTCCTGTTCATGCTGTTCAATGCGTTCACCCTCGCCGTCACCCGTCTCCAGGCGCGATGGCTCAATCCGCGCTATGAGCGCGCACGATGGTTGATCTTTGTCGGCATCATGGGCTTGGCGGCGCACTATCTGATGCAGATGCGCTATGGTTTCAGGGCCGTTGACGACGCGGTGGGTGCCACGGTCAATGTCCTCGTCTATGCACCCTGTTTTTCGCTCATTTCGATGGGCATCTTCCATATCGAGGCCACACATGTCCGCAGGAGGAGGGTCTATGCGGTCTGCGCGGCGATCAACCTGGCGATCTTCGCCTGTTTCTTCATCGGCTTCCTCCAGCATGGCGAAATGCGCATCGGGGCCTGGCTCTATGCTATGCTGGCCCTCTTTGCCGCCAATGTGGTCTATTGCATCGTCGTCATCGTCCGCGAGATCATCAAGCGCCGCCGTCTGCTGGAGACGATGGCGGGCGGCGACATCATGCCCTATGTACGCTACTCCCGCGCCAGCCTCCTCATCCTCTTCTTCCCCGCCGTGGTATCGCCCTTTGCCATCATCTCCACCAAGTTGCTTTACTTTTTTGCGCCTCTGGGGCTCATGGCTTTCCTCTTCTTCGTCCTGAGTTTCGTGGCCCTGGGCTACAGCTATCAGCCGAAGGAGTCGCTGCTCGACGAAGAGGCGGAGGGAAAGGTCAGCCCTGCTGCCATAGTCGCTCTGCAGGAGAAGACGGTAGCACAGCAGGCCGTCGCGGCTCATGGTGTCTCTTCTCCTGATGTCTCTTCTCCTGGTGTCGCTTCTCCTGGCGAGGCGGCTCCATGCGATGGGGCTCATGCTGGCACAACTCCTGCCAATGGGGCTCCTACCAACGCGTCTCCTACCCATGCGTCTCATGCTGGCACAACCCCTGATAACGCAACGCCTGATAACGCATTTCATGCCGACGCGGCCCATGTAGCCGACCAGGCGGAGGAGACGCAAACTGCCTCGCTGATGCCTGAGGATCGAAGAAAGCAGATCCAGCAGCGGCTGGACGAATGGTGCGCGGCGATGGGCTATAAGGATGGGGGGGTGAACCTCCTCTCCCTCTCCCATGCGATCCATGTCTCGAAAGACGAACTCACGATATACTTCGACCAGTCTCTGAAGACTACGTTCCGGATATGGCTGAGCGACATCCGCTTCGCTGCGGCCAAGAAAATGATGATTGCCAACCCCGATTACAGCAATGATATCATCTCCTCCGAATGTGGTTTTACTTCCCGCACCCACCTCTACCGCATCTTCAAGGCGCGTGAGGCGTGTACGCCGACCGTTTGGCGGGAGCGCTATTTGGCCGGATCCCACGATTCGGATGCGTCTCTTTCGTAGCAGGGAGACGACCCCTTTTCTCCGTATCTGAAGATCCCTTTTCTGATATTTGACGGCTCTTTTCTTGATTTCTTAAAATATGTAATCGCAACCGCTCCTGGCTATGAACCGTTGTCTCTTTGGTAGGAAAGAGACAACTATTTACCACCAAAGAGACACCTGAACAGGACAATGCGACACCCTGTCTCACTACTTTTCCCTACTTTTGCGCTAATGATCGCGTCGGAAAGAGATCCACGCGGCAGAGGCTGAGTCCTTGTCGTGTGCGCCCGACGGACTAATCTTGAAGACAATAATCAAAACAGGAAATAAAAGTATGAAGAAAAAAAAGTATCTCAAGCCCCAGGTTCACGTCGTACAGACTGAGCCGTGCATGGTGAACAACCTCTCGCAGGTAAAAATTTATAAAGGGCGCTTTCAGACTCGACAGGAACTGGAGGATGCCGAATTTACCTTAGACGAGGACGGTTTCCTCTGGGGGGAATAGACAGCCTATTGCCCCTTCTTTCTATCACAACCAACGAATGGTGCCTTGGCGCACCCAAACTAAAACAAAAAATGACTATCAACATGATCAAGAAAATGACCCAATATCTATTGCAGCGCAGATGCGCGCTCTCGCTCTTGCTGATGCTTATGCTCCTGCAGCCCGCGATGGCGCAGAAACAAACGCGAATAATGTATGCGAGATTGGACCGAGAGACTCAGACCCTCACGCTCTATTATGACACGAATTTCGGTAAAGGGAACGACCAAGGTATTTCTGAAAGTCCCTTGTGGATGCAACTAGATGAAAGAAAAAAAATAAAAAGCGTGGTCTTTGACGAGAGTTTCAAGGATGCACGCCCCACAACATGTGTATCCTGGTTTTTGTGGTTCGAAGCTTTGACAACGATTGAGCACTTGGACTATTTGAACACGTCAGAGGTCGAATATATGAACTCAATGTTCACCAAGTGTACCAGCTTGGAAACACTTGATTTGTCTTCCTTTAATACGGAAAAGGTCACAGACATGCAAACTATGTTTGAAGGCTCTACGAATCTTCGCACAATCAACTTGCCCAAAGGTTTCATAGGCAGCAACGTGACTGATCTCAATGGAATGTTTAGAGGTTGCGTAAGCCTTACCGAACTCGATCTATCTGGTTCTAATGCTGAAAAAGTGAAAAACATGAACAGTATGTTCTATGGTTGTGTCGCACTTTCCAATCTCAATCTTTCCGGTTTTAAAACTGGATCTTTGACCGAGATGCGGTACTTGTTCTCTTCGTGTCACTCGCTTGAAAGTCTCGACCTCTCTGGTTTCAATACTGAAAATGTGACGAGTATGGTGTCAATGTTCTCCCAATGTTCGTCGCTTCGGAGCCTCGATCTCAGCAGTTTCAATACCAGCAAGGTGATTGGTATGAATTTAATGTTTTATAACTGCACCAACCTTGAAAGTATTGATTTAAGCAGTTTTGAAACGGAGAATCTGCAACAGATGCCTCATATGTTCTACTCATGTACGAAGCTTGAGACGCTTGATCTCTCGTCGTTTGCAACGCCCAATATGACTTCCATGCTTAGTGCGTTTCAAAATTGTAAAAACCTCAAGACGATTTATGTCACTTCTGCATTTACTACAGATAAAGTAACCGAGGGTCCTCAAGCTTTTGCCGGATGTGTTAATCTGCCCAACTATAACCCTGATAAGACGGGTGTGGAAATGGCGCACACGGGAGAGGGAGGTTATCTCACGGCTGCTACTGCCAGTTGGGTGCGATGGGATGCGCCAACCGGCACGCTCTCCTTCCATCGCAGTGCCACGAAGCCTGCGGGTGACAACATCCTTGATTTGGGCTATGGAAATTATCCGAATTGGGACACCCATGCTGCAGAAATTAAGAAGGTGGTCTTCAAAGCCGGTTTCCGGGATGAAACCCACACGACGTGCTCCAAATGGTTTAGTGGTTGTACGAATCTTACCAGCATAGAGGGTATCGAAAACCTCAACACGTCCAACGTCAAGTATATGAACGAGATGTTTGGCCAGTGTTCGAACCTCGAAACGCTCGACCTGTCCCATTTCAACACAGAGAAAGTAGGAAATATGAGCAATATGTTTAATGGATGCACAAAGCTCCGTGATCTCAACATTGACAATTTTAATACGGAGAATGTGACAAACATGTACGGAATGTTCTATGGCTGCTCAAGTTTGGATTCGCTCGATTTGTCTCACTTCAATACAAGGAATGTGCGAAAGGATGGCATGAACTACATGTTCAATGGTTGCAGTAGTCTTAGCTATCTTAACGTATCCAACTTTATAACTGATAAGAACAGCATGCAGCTGGATGGGTTGTTCCAGGGATGCAGTAGCCTTCAAACGCTTGATCTGTCCAGTTTCGACACCAGGGGGGCAGGTTCTGTTAATTACTTGTTTGACGGATGCTCCGCGCTTCGGACTATCTATGTCAGCGAAGATTTCATAATCCCATATAGAGTCAAAAGTTCAAATATGTTCCGCGACTGCCATTCACTGAAAGGCGCTATCTCCTTCGAACCTACAAAGAAAAATGAGACTTACGCGAACTACAAATCGGGTTATCTCACCAAGAAGGTTGGCACGAATGGCAATGAGATCATTGGAGCCACAGGCTCCCCACTCACCATCGACGCGCTGCCTTTGGATGACAGCAAGGCATACACGCTCTACGAAGACTGCGACGTGAACGCCGCTACCTACGAGCGCCAGGTAAAGTCTGAATGGGCAACGCTCTGTTTGCCCTATACCATCCATCCCAGTTCGGAGGACAACACCTGCTACTTCTATACCCTAAAGTCGGTAGGAACGGAGAGTGTGGAGCTGATGCGCGTGGAGGAAGGCGTGATAGAGGCAGGCCAGCCTGTCGTCGTTCGCAAGAAGAACGCGGAACAGACCAGCTTCCGCGTCGTAAGTGGTACGGCTACTCCCGATGAGAAGGCGAAGGCCGTGAGAAACCCCAAGACGGGGGAGACGGGCCATCGACTGATGGGTACGTTTGCCCCCATCGAACTCGCCGACGATTGCTATTTCATTGCCAAGAACCTGTTCCGCCTGGTCAGCGACTACAAGCTTGCTGCCACCGGCGTGAAGATAGCTGCCTACCGCGCCTATATCCAGCCCGAGGGTACGCTGGAGGGTGGATCCGCACAACTCACCATCGGCGTGGATGAAGGCACTAACCAGGTAGATGCCGCTACCCTCGTCGATCTGCTCAACGACACCGAGGCGGAATACTACGACGTGCAGGGCCGCCGCATCCCGCAGTTGCAGCGAGGTATCAACATCGTCAAGGTTGGCTCCAAGGTCATGAAGGTCTTCTGCCCCCGATAACTTCCCGTAGCGACTCGCCCCGCGTCTCGCCTTCTCGCTTCGCCTCCCGCGTGTCGCCGCCAACAACGCATACTTTTGTGTTGTCGTGCTTCTTTTGAAAGTCAAAAAGAGGGTGCGTCAAAAACGATCGTTCGTTTTGACACACCCTCTCTAACTATTTACATGGTGACTCGTCTCGCGGACGAGAATCTCATTTTTAGTCTTCGTCCTTCTGCTCAGCCTCATGCTCGGCGATGAGCTTCTGCTGGATGTCGTTGGGCACCAGCTCGTAGCTTGCAAACTTCGTCGAGAAGCTGGCGCGTCCACCCGTGAGGGAGCTGAGCGCGATGCTGTAGTTGGAGAGTTCCTTCAAAGGAATCTTCGCCTGCAACTTCTGGTAGCCAGCCTCGCTGTCCATACCCATGATCATGGCGCGGCGGCCCTGCAGGTCGCTCATCACGTCGCCCATGTAGTCGGCCGGCACATAGACCTCCAGGTCGTAGATCGGCTCCAGGATCTTCGGACCAGCCTGCTTGAAGGCGTCGGAGAAGGCGTGGCGCGCGGCGAGCATGAAGGAGAGCTCGTTGCTATCCACCGGGTGCATCTTGCCATCATAGACGATCACGCGCACGTCGCGGGCATAGCTACCCGTCAGCGGACCGTGCTCCATGCAGTCCATGATACCCTTGAGGATGGCGGGCATGAAGCGTGCGTCGATGGCACCACCTACCACGGAGTTGATGAAGACGAGCTTGCCGCCCCACTCCAGGTCCACTTCTTCGCGGCCCTTGATGTTCATCTTGAACTCCTGACCGTTGATGTTGAACGTCGTCGGATCGGGCATGCCCTCGGCGTATGGCTCCACAATCAGGTGGACCTCGCCAAACTGTCCGGCACCACCCGACTGCTTCTTGTGGCGGTAGTCGGCGCGAGAGAGTTTCGTGATGGTCTCACGATACGGGATGCGCGGCTCCTCAAACTTCACGGCGAGTTTCTCGTTGTTCTCCATACGCCATTTCAGCGTGCGCAGGTGGAACTCTCCCTGTCCATGAACGATCGTCTGGCCCAGTTCCTTGCTCTGCTCCACCACCCATGTCGGGTCCTCCTGGCGCATCTTGAGCAGGGCTGCCATCATCTTCTCCGTATCGCTCTCGTTGACGGCCTTGATGGCGCGCGAGTACTTGGAGTTGGGATATTTGATGAAGTCGAAACGCTCCTCCGTACCCTTGCCGTTGAGCGTGTTGCCCGTCTTGACATCCTTCAGTTTCACGGTGCAGCCCAGGTCGCCCGCGTTGAGCTGATCCACGGGGATGCGGTTGGCACCCGCACAGGCGAAGATCTGTCCGATGCGCTCCTTGCTGCCACGGTCGGCGTTGGTCAGGTCGTCGCCTGACTTGATCGATCCGCTCATCACCTTGAAGTAGCTCACCTCGCCGATATGCGGCTCCATACCCGTCTTGAAGAAGTAGATGCTCTCCGGACCGTTGGAGTCGGGTGTCACCTCCTCACCACGCGTGTTGTGGACCTTCGGCATCTCGCTGACGAAGGGCACGACATTGCCCAGGAACTCCATCAGGCGCTGCACACCCATGTCCTTGTGGGCATCGACGCAGAACACTGGGAAGATGTTGCGCATCACCAGACCCTTGCGGATACCCTCGCGCATCTCGTCCTCCGTGAGCGTCTCCTCCTCGAAGAACTTCTCCATCAGCGCCTCGTCGTTCTCGGCGGCTGCCTCCACGAGCGCCTTGTGGAGCTCCATGGCCTTCTCCATCTCCTCGGCGGGAATCTCCTCGCGCTTCGGTGCGCCACCGTCCGGACCCCATGAGAGTTTCTTCATGATGAGCACGTCGATAATCTCGTGGAAGTCGGGACCCGTTTGGACGGGATATTGGATCTGAACGCACTTCGGACCATAGATGTCCTTCATGCTTTGGATGAGTTGATCAAAGTCGCATTTGTCGCTGTCAAGCTGGTTGACGAGGAAGATGACCGGCTTGTGCAGCTTTTCGGTATATCGGAAGTTGTTCTGTGTGCCAACCTCCGGGCCGTACTGGCCATTGATGAGTATGACGGCTTGGTCGGTGACGTTGAGGGCCGTGATGGCACCCCCCACAAAGTCGTCGCTACCCGGACAATCGATAATATTGAGCTTTTTGCCATTCCACTCTGCATGGAATACGGTGGGGAAGACCGAATAGCCGTACTCCTGCTCCACAGGGAAATAGTCGCTTACCGTGTTCTTGGCTTCTACGGAGCCACGACGCTTGATGATACCAGCTTCGAAAAGCATACTCTCGGCAAGTGTGGTCTTGCCGCTACCCGCACTGCCAATCAAGGCAATGTTTTTAATCTCATTTGTCTGATATACTTTCATATCGGATAGATTTAAGCGATTAATAATATCGTTATTTACTTGTAGGGTAATTGAAAGAGGACAGGCATTTCTGTCATTTCGCCCACTAAATTAGGCATTTTTTTTGTAAAAGCCAAACAACGATGGCAAAAGTGCTCTATTTTTTAAAATTAATTAGTACTTTTGCAAGTGAAATGACAGGATTATACATACATATACCTTTTTGTGCCAGTCGTTGCGTCTATTGCGGATTTTATTCGACGACGCTTCCCGCGCTGCGCGATGCCTACGTCGATGCCCTCTGCCAGGAACTGATGTTGCGGGCGGAGGAATTGCCTGCTGACGAGGCGCTGACCACCATTTATCTCGGGGGTGGCACACCGAGTCAGCTCACAACGGATCAGCTCGACCGTCTCTTCTCCTATATATATAAGGTATATAGGCCGCAGCCTGTCGAGGTGACGATGGAGTGTAATCCTGACGACATTACCCCAGCGTTTGCGGATTGGATTGCCCAATCGCCCATCGACCGCATCTCGATGGGGGCGCAGACCTTCTCCGACGACCGCCTGCGCCTGCTTCGCCGTCGCCATACGGCTGCTGAGGTGCGACGGGCCACGACGCTGCTGCGCCAGGCGGGCATCCGCAATATCTCCATCGACCTGATGTTCGGATTTCCGGGCGAGACCCTCGCCGACTGGGAACAGGACATCGACGAGGCCCTCCGTCTCGGCGTGGAGCATATCTCGGCCTATAGTCTGATGTACGAGGAGGGGACGACGCTCCATCGCTGGCTCAGCGAGGGGCGCATTCAAGAGATCGACGACGACCTCTCGCTCCGCATGTACGACTGCCTGGTGGACCGGCTTACTGCTGCCGGCTACCGCCACTACGAGATCAGCAACTTTGCCTTGCCCCAGCGCGAGAGCCGCCACAACAGTAGCTATTGGCGCGACGTGCCCTATATGGGCCTTGGCGCCTCCGCCCATTCCTTCGACGGACGGCAGCGGTCGTGGAATGTGGCAGACATCGAGGCTTATATCGCTGCCATCGGTCGTGGTGAACGGCCCTGCACGGTGGAGGCCCTCGATCCCGACACCCATTATGAGGACGTGGTGCTGACGTCGCTGCGCACAGCAGAAGGTATTGATCTGGGCAAGATCCGGCGCGACTTCGGAAGCCAGCACCTCGACTTCCTCTTGGCTGCTGCCGACCAGGACTTGCGCCAGGGCTATCTCGTCCGCGAAGACGACCACCTGCGCCTCACTCGCCGGGGCATCTATCTGAGCGATGGTATCACAGCGCGCCTATTTGTATGATCGTTTTGTCTCACTGAACGATCGTTTCACCGATCTTTTGAATCACCGAACCAAGCAGAAACTTATGATAGAGAAAACTTTCGAGAAAAAATGGGCTGACAACCGTCAGCGCCTGTTGCAAGAAGACGAGGAGTATCAGCGCATCCTCCGCAGTTACCGCAAGCACAACTGGGCGGACGCATTGGTGGCGCCTGCCGCCCTCATCGGTAGCATGGAGTTTGTGGCGTGGCTGGGCGTTAAGTCGCAGGTGCTCAATTTTGTGATTTCCCTCGTCCTCGCCATTGTGTTTTTCTTTGTTTTTCTTTATTTCAAGGCTGTCAGGGTCAGTCGCAAGACGCTTGACGAGGTGGAGCAGCGCATCAAGGAGGAGTATCGTCAGAAAGTAGGAGGGTAGGGCATCCGTACGATGCGTCCACCAAGCAGCGGACGCATCGTGCCGATGTCTTTTCCCTTAGATGTCGAGATCCGGAGCCTTCTCCGCACCCTGCGCAGCCTCAAACTTCGTCATGCGCTCAAAGCCATACATACCCGCGAGGAGGTTGTTGGGGAAGCGGCGGATGGAGAGGTTGTAGCCCTGCACGCTCTCGTTGTAGCGGCGGCGTGCCTCGTTGATGCGGTTCTCCGTACCTTCTTCCTGCACCATCAGCGACTTGTAGTTTTCGCTGGCCTTCAGGTCGGGGTAACGCTCCGAGACGGCGATGAGGCGGGAGAGTGCCTGCGTCACCTGGTTCTGTGCCTGCTCAAAGGCCTTGATCTTCTCGGGTGTGAGGTCGGCTGCGTCGAGGTGTATCTGTGTGGCCGCATTGCGTGCCTTCGTCACCTGCTCAAACGTCTCGCGCTCGTGCTTGGCATACGATTTCACGATTTTTGCCAGTTGCGGCATCATGTCGGCACGGCGCTGATAAGCCGCCTCCACATTGCTCCATGCCGTTGTCACCTCTTCTTGGTTGGACACCATGGAGTTGTAGCTGCTCACCAGCCACCCCACAATCATCAGGACTACCACGACGATAGACCCTACTTTCATTAGCTTCTTTGATTCCATATACTAATAGATTTCTGATAATAATTCTGTTGTTGTCTCCGTAGTCTTGGTGGACTTTGGCTTCCTTTTGGAGTGGGTCCCTGCTGTAGGCTTACCAGCCTCCGCCAGCACCACCTCCACCAAAACTGCCGCCTCCGAAGCTGCCGCCGGAGAATCCTCCGCCCCATCCGCTTCCGGAGTCGTTGGTGTGGCCCGGGTTGCCCCAGATGATGAAGGGGCCGCCAGAGCGTCGGCTTCCTCCTCCACCGCCGCCACCCTTGCCGCGGTTGTCCCTGCGGTTGAGGATGACGAGGACGACGACGATGCAGATCACGGTGAAGAGGACGATTGCCAGTCCTGCGCCAGCGTCCTCGTCGGTGTTCTCCTGGATCCCTGTCGTCCCGGTCTTCAGTTTCTTATAGACCGCCTGGGCCGTGGCCAGTACGGCCTGTCCGGGCTCTCCGCGCTTCATGTTGGCCACGATGCAAGCCCGCCCGATGTCGTCACACTCTATGTCGGTCAGGTCTTTCTCCAGACCCTCTCCCGGAGCGATGAAGTATCGGCGGTCCTCCACGGCTACCACCACCACCAGTCCGCGGTTGGTCTTCTTGCTTCCCACTCCCTGGCGGTTGCCCAGGTCCTGTGCGAAGCGAAACGTGTCGCCGTTGCTCACGCGCTTTACGATGACGAACACCGACTCCACGCCACACTGCTTGTCGAGGCGCAGGAGATAGCTGTCGATAGAGTCGCGCTCCGCCTGCGAGAGGATCTCGTCGGGGTCGCAGACGTAGCGGCGTGCGTCGGTGAGGTGCACCATCGGGATGTCCTCTGCCTCCCACGTCTTTGCGTCCAGTCCCAGCACCGTCGCCAGTAGCATTATCAGCAATATCGCTTTCCTTGTTCTCATATCTATTATCACTGTCAGTCTTTTGGGGTTTCTGTTCCTACCGTTCGTTGCACTTCATCTGCGCATAGCCTACCAGCTGGTCCGTGCGTCCGCCGATCGGTCGGTAATAGACCAGTGCTTGGTAGCTGTTTTCTGTTTGGTAGAAGTTACCTTCTGTGGGGAGCAGGGCAGGGCGTCCTGCCTCGTCGATCATCAATAGTTGATAGTTGTAATAACCCAGTTTTAGCGGCACGTTGCATTCATAGCTCTGTGTCTCGGCATGATATTCCATCCTGTATTGTGGCAGGAAGCGGTCCTGCGTGAAGTTGCCGTTCAGATAGACTGCCTCTTGAAAGGGCTTCTCGCAGCGGTAGCGGAAGTGTACCAGCAGGTAGTCGCTCTCCGTATTGGCATGGTAGTTGTCTGAATTGCGGATCACGAAGGCGCCGTCTGCGTCGGGGTCGTATATGTAGTTGGGGCGTGGCTCTCCCGTCCAGGGGTAGGCATGATACTGCGTGCCGTCCCAGTCGATGCGATCTACTCCCATGGCTGCCACGTCGGTCGAGAGGATCTCAAACTTCCGATACTCATTGCCTGCCCAGAAGAGGTAGTCGCCGCAGTGGCTCCACCTCAGTCCGTCGGCCATCGTGTATTGCGGGCGAGCATTCCAGCGGGCGTCGTCCCAGCGCTGGTTTTGGAGCACCACGGTGGTGATCTGCCGCTGTGGGTCCGTCACCCTGTAGCCTCCATAGCCCACCTCCATCTCCACCTGCTGGTGGTGCTGGTTGATGGTTGCGTCCGTATTGGTCAGCACCTTTAGCCCCACGCCCATCTGTGCCTCGGCCGGCTCCGTCACCATAAAGGCAATGCGTGCCACCTCGCGGTCGTCGTCGTTCTCGTCGTAGATGGTCAGCAGGTAGTTGCCCGACCGCTTCATCGCACACTGTCCGTTGGGCAGCGTCAGTCGATAGTGGGTGTAGAGCGTGTTGGTGAGGATGCTCTCCTGCACGTCGTCGATGGTGTTGCCCGAGGCGAAGCCGTCGCAGTAGTCGCTCTCGAAGAGGGCTTCCGAGGGCTTCCAGTCGGCCTCGCAATGCGTCAGCCGGTAGGCGTAGCGGTGGTATTCGTGTGTGAGGTCGTCGAAACTGACGGACAGTTGCCCCCCACGGAGGCCAATGATGGGCATCCGTCTCCAGTCGTTGTCGGCAATGACCTGCAGCGACCGAATGTTGGGGTCGAGGATTTCGTGGCGCTGGGCCGTGGCGGCTATGTTGCCGAGGGTCAGCGCGGAAAGCCCGAGGGCCAGTCGCTTAGCAATGTTCATCCATCAACTGGTTGAAGAAATGGTCCAGGTCCTCGTCCAGTCCGTCCATCAGGTCGCCGCCCACGATGATCGTGTCGTCGTCCACGACGTAGAGCTCTGCGATGCTGTCCTTGTCGTCATCTTCGAGCACATAGCTGTAGGGCTTCATCACGCCAAGACCTTCCACCACCTGCCTCATCGCCGTCATCTGCTGGCGGAGCTGACAGGTCACCTTGTCGTAGAAGTCGTCCTCCTTGTTGTCTATCCAAGGCTCAACGACACAACGGGTTATTTCGTTCTCGTCGTCGTCGAACGCCATCACGTCGCCGCTTTCCTGCGACACTCTGACGTGAATGTCGCTCATCAGCGACGGTTCGTCACATGAGGGTAACTTTTGGGCAATCTTGTTGAAAAACCGCTCCAACGACTGTTTTGTCTGCTCTGTAGCTGTCATGGTTTTGCTTTCTTATTCTTGGGTTATGCTGTGTATAGCATATCTTACCGCAAAGATAGCCACAAAATCCGAGATTGAAGCCAATAAAAACATTATTTTTTGGGTATTTCTGTTTTTTAACCCAAAACGGCTTCGTCCGAAATGAACGACCCGCTTGTTATGGTCGTTTCATTGTGCCCTGCTCTAAGGGAAAAGCTTCAATCACACGCTTCACCATGTACCCACCACGTATCGTCCTCCCTTCCAGCATATATCGACCTCATATTGTTTCCGTATTGTTTCCGTATTGTTTCCGCTTCCGGAAGCGAGAACGATAGGAGAACGATAGGAGAACGATACGGGATTGATACGGGATCAATACGTGATTGATACGAGACCGATACGAGAACGGTCTTTTCCGACTCCCAACCGAAGAGATTGATAAGAAATTTAACTTTTTCATCATCGTTTCTTTTGAATCTATTTTACGTTTCAGCCACTCGCCTCTTCCTGCCGTTCATGCCAAGAAGCCTGGCTCACCATTTGTCCTGGCGCAGCCTCTATACAAAGATAACCTTCCGCCCAGCCGAATGCAAGCCGATTAGCATGAATTAACTCCCCATTAACTATTCCTTCGTATCCATTTAACAAAGCCCATCGCAGACTAAAAGCCTTCATTGCGGCCTTTCCTCATGCCCTTCCCCCAGTTTTATCCGCCCAAAGGCTGCTACCTCCAATCTCTATCAACAGCCAAGAGATACCGGTTCTGATTTGTCAAAATAGCGAACAAACACAACTATCAAGCAAATCACCAACTTTATCCAAATAATTGCATGATATCCATACAGAAGAATTCTTCAAAAGGAATACCATCAGTGCCTACAACGATTGATTTTAGAGGATGGAATTTTTCTTGAAACATAGGAATACCACTATTCATACCTCTCTTTCCACTCTTAACCTCTATGGCAACGACATCACCTTGTGATTCCAGAATATAATCCACCTCATTATTATGATCTCGCCAATAATAGAGATGACAGTCATTGTCCTCCACAAAATCGAGAAGGCAAGTACCCACTGCTGATTCCACCCATCTGCCCCAAATCATAGGGTCAACATAATCTTTGTCAAACCCCTTACCGCGATATGCCGTGAGCAAAGCATTGTTAAACACTGAAAACTTTGGGATAGACTGCCTTTTACGAGCCTCATCGCAAGCAAACTTTTGAAGTCCACAAAGCAAGTTGGCTTGCTTCAGTATTTCGAGATAAGAAGACAATGTCGTAACATTGCCTGCATCTTGCAGTTGTCCAAGCATTTTGGTGAGTGACAACAACTCACCAGAATAAGAACAACCGACCTCAAAAAGCTGTGACATGAGGGAAGGCTTGTAAATATTCGAAGTTAAGAGAACATCCTTTTCAATGGCAGGAGCCACAAGAGAGTCCTTAACATATTTCTTCCAACGCCTAAAATCCCCTATATAATCCATTGAGCCAGGATAACCTCCAAAATAAATCCATTGTTGGAGTGATAACCCGAAGGCGGCTTTCATTTCTGGGAAAGTCCAATGCCCCATACGAATCAACTCGAATCTACCAGCCAAAGACTCGGTTAGCCCTTTGCGCAAAAGCAAGCGAGACGAACCCAGCAATACGACTTTGAGGTTTACATGATTGAGTGTATCGGTATCCCACTCTTTCTTCACATATTCGCTCCATCTGCGTATTTTCTGTATCTCGTCTATTACAAGAACAGCTTCTTGCAAATGCTGAATGTCCATTCGGCTTCGCACAGACTCCCAAGAACGTCGAATCCAATCCGAATCTTCTTCATTTACAGAATCAGCATTAAATTGAAATACGACCTTATCAATAGTCTCTGCTATTTGTGCCATAACCGTTGATTTGCCAACCTGCCTTGGTCCTGCCAAAACAAATATACACTTACGTCTTTCGCTCAACCTACTCAACATCAAGTTGTAATGTGGTCTTCTATACTCACCCATATTCTATAATTATTAATATTAAACAACTCTATTCTTCCTGACGAATTACTCAATTCGCAGATACGAATAACTCAGTTCTTTCTCTTGAATTACTCAATTCTTCATTGCGAATTACTCAATTCTTCATTGCGAATTACTCAATTCTACTTTGCAAAGATACAAAGAATAGATGGGTATCACATTGTTCTTGATATTTTTTTTGGCATTATTAACTCATCATACATGAATGTTTTACACCTTCATTGCGACCTTTCCTCATGCCCTTCCTCCAGTTTTATCCGCCCAAAGGTTGCTATTTCCAATCTCTACCAGCAGCCTATATATAGAGAGACTTGTCGAAATAGTGAACAAACTAAACTATCAAGTTTGAAAATCATTTACGACAAAGGCCACCGAGACCCAAGGATCGTTAGTCCTTTTAGTCCCAGTGGCCTTATCGTATTTTTTTAATTAATGAATGAAGAGGTCAGCCTTTACTTTGCCACAAACTTCTTGCCGTTTTGGATATAGATATTACCCTTTTGCGGACGCTCCACCTTCCTGCCCATCAGGTCATAGACGCTGTTGTCCTTGCTTTGTGTCTCCACAATAGCAGGGGAATCGATGGCCGTCGTGGGGAACTCGCTCGGGTCAATCTCGACATAGTTCCAGAATTTCTCCCAGCCCATGCAGTTGCGAGAAGTGTCCTTGTACTTGTTGATAGTACCCTTGGGGATATAGACAACGGGGGTGTCAAAGCCATCGGGGAAACCAAAACCAGAAAAGACACCGCCTTCCGTAGGATCGCACACGGGGGGCTCCATGGCGGCGCAATAGATTTCCTTGATGTCCCTCCACTGGGCGCAGCTCTCAGTGCCCAAAGACTTCATCGAGGCGGGGAAGACTATGCACTCCAAAGAGTCCAGGCCTGCAAGGGCCTCTTCTCCAAGAGACTGCATTCCCAAGGGAAACTCCAGACGCTTCAATGAAATGCACAAATAGAAAGCGTGATCACCAATATGCTTGATGGTATGCGGGAAATTCACTTCACGAAGTCTGACGCAATTCGTCACAAATTCGATGGGTATCTCCGTCGGACCGTCTGCAAAAGTGATTTTCTCAAGATGCCAGTTTAAACCGAACTGACCACCCCATTTGGAAAAACGGCATGAGCCAGGAAGCGTCACCTCCCTCAAATCGCACTGCCAAAAAGCATTTCTGCCAATGGACTCAAGGCCTTCGGGAAAATTGATGGAGGTAATGGGGCACCCATAAAAGGCCCACTCGCCTATCGACTTCGTCGTCGATGGCAGTACAACCTTGCCTTTCAGCTTATGACAGAAGGCAAAAGCGTACTTACTGATCTCCTCAACCCCTTCGGGAATGACCAATGGGTTCATTTCCAGCTTTGTGGCATTAAACGCATACTCTCCCAAATAACGAAGAGAGGACGGGAAGTTCACTTGCCTGAGGGCATAAGCCTGGTAAAAGGCTGAATTGCCTATCTTCTCCAAACCCTCGGGAAGGATAATCCTTCTCAGAGCGATGTAATAGAAGCGCTCATTGGAGTCTCCCTCGTATTGTTCATTCGCATGATAAAAGGCATTGTCAGGAATGGCATTGTTCTCAACAACTGCATTCTCCAAATTGATGACGGAAAGATTGCCATGGAGGGAGGCATCCCACATGGTATGGAAGTCGTCGTCATTGACATTGCCTTTGACAACTAATGAGTCTATACTGCGAAGTTGATCGCCTAATAACTCAGCCAACTCGCCGCCACGGGTCGTCGTCACCTCCTTCCACGTGAAATCATGGTTCTCATCTGAAGCCCTCTTGGATAGGAACTGGCAGCTCTGATGATCCTTGCCGTCAAGCGTTAGGGACAATGGGGCCTCATCATTCACAGACACGTTGTTTCCCTTCTGGACTGAGACTGTCCCGACAGTCCCGTC
>OGIV01000618.1_pt1 | contig 25457 bp, 51 predicted proteins | sample 1571861 | NCBI WGS metagenome assembly OGIV01 (sample SAMEA2582099, study PRJEB24529) | metagenome | biome: Human gut stool | place: China | collected 2011 | reverse complement strand
CTCAATCTTACAAGAGCTTCCTTTTGTAACTTGTATAATTACTTTTTTAGCTTGGTTTGCTAAACCTATAGAATAAATCCCACTCGTTGTAATATTTAAATTGTTTCCATTAGACGCACTATCCATAACTGAAACTACAATACTTCCGGTTACTGAACCAACTTTCAATGTAAATAGTGTTTCTAAATCAATTGATTTTTCCAATTCCTGTGCAATGAATCCGCCATCATCATTCTGACTGTCTGCGGATAGTAATATACCGTTTGTATCAGTCTTTACATTTAAAGATAAACTTCTCCACCTATCTACCGTATATCTTACTGTACCATCACTTGTATACTCTGCTTTTCCTCTCTGATTTATTTTAAAATCGGGATTAATCAATAAATTTGGATTACTGAATTTAGTTCCTAAATAGTTTGCCAATTGCGATAATGTTACTTTTTTTAATCCTGCTCCATTGTGTACTGGTAATAAACTTGTATCCGTGAAGCTAGGCAATGTGTCTAATTCTGTTACTTGTCTTCCTGCCATTCTCTATTCCTCCTTGACTTTATATTTCCAATCCGCTAAAATCTCATGACCATTTTCATCTACTAGTTCTCCATTTCCTGTTAATAGAATCGTAGTGAAATGGTTCTCCATAATCATCTTTTCAATGTTTGAAATTCTGTTCGATAGTTTTCCTGCCGTATTTGCGTCTAACGTATCTTTTACAGTTTCAAACCAATCATTGAACTCTGTTCTATTTGCGTTCATTTCAGATTCATTCTGAGCCTTAATTTCTTTGAATAACTCAGTAACTTGGGTAAATAAATCCAACGATTGTACGCTTTTAATTGCGCTTGTAACTGCTCCACAACGTGTTGAATCTAATCTTGTATCTGTAATATCTGAACCTTTAACTTCATTTGAATTACCTGTTACCGTAACTGTAGCTAATACCAAATCGTAAATAGAATCACTTCTTGTAATTCCACTGTTAATATCACTTGCTACTAAGGTAATGTTTCTATATGTGTCATTATCATTTAACCTAAGAATAATATTGTAGTTTTTAGTAGCGCTATTCTTTTCTAATGTGATGGTTTCGTCATCTTTCTGCCAATAGAACGCTCCATTAATATTTGCTCGTCCTGCTTTAATTGTTAATGTTAAGCCTTGAGCTTTCTCAACTCTTAAATGGTCTGAACTAGAATCATCTATAAACACACCATTTGTGAAATAACTTGAGAATAACCGTCTGAATGCGTCATATAATACTAATCTATCACCGCTCCTTGATACGAATGGAAAATATGTAGTTGCTATTCTTCTTCATCCCCCTCTCCATCATCTTGAATTTCTTCATTCAACAATTCCGTTGCTTCTTCTTCAGTAAAGCCGTATTGCTTCATAAAGTACATGATTTTCAATCTTGGAATATCAAATGTTAGTGCGTCATTCCTTAACGCTTGTGCCGTGCTTTGCTTATCCTCGATATACGTATCGTCATAATCAATTGCAATGTCTAATGAATTGATATTAAGCTTTCTTCCTTGTGTTAATTCGTAGAAGTACGCTATCGCTTGAATAATATCTTGAATATATGCAGTAGATTCTTTACGTTGTGAATTTACTTCCTTCATTGCGTCTTGATTCTCACCGATATATTCTGTAGCCGTTACGATTCTTCCACTTTCAAACGTATATTTCTTTGTACCAAATCCAAACATCATAGATAAGATACTTAACGCCGTTTCTAGTGATTGCACAACCTCTGCCGTTCTAACCGTTGGATTGTATTCTTGCCATAACGCTTTTTCTTCCGGTAGCTTATCTCTACCTAACTGAACAAATATCTTTTTCATTTGTGGATTCATTTTAATATTTCCATCCTTGTCTTTTTGCATTAATGCTTCATTCACAAGAACGATTTTATCTGATTTCAATAAATCTCGATTCCACATTGTCATTGTTAAATCAATTGTTTTCAAAGGAGCAATAGCGCTCCAAATCTTCGGCAAGCCGTACCCTTGCATTTGTAAGTTATTGACCTTTGCGTTTCTCATAATTGCAAACGGCTTAACCACATCTAATTGAACAATCTGAGCACGGTCTTTTATCTCTTCGCCTGTTTCTTTAAAGTAATGTGTTTCTGCGATATATCTTTCGTCTTGTCCTTTTAAGAACATGACCATCACATATACTTTTTTTAACTTCTCATAATTTACTCCAACGAATGCTACTTCCACAATTTCATCATTGATAACAGTTAATGGGAGGATATTCATTGAATCACAATAGTTGATTCTAATTTCTCCTCCACTGAATGTACCATCTTCATAAATCTCGGCATTTGATACCGTCACATAAGCTCCTACCGTTCCATTTGCAGACATTTGCTCAACTTGTTTCCTGTACATAACATCAAATCTATTCTTTGTTAGAATATCTGAAATAATGTCATTTGTAACGCTATCCTCAGTAGCGTTTATATCTAGTATTTCAATAAGGTTTGCGTCATCTTCGCAAAGACGCTTTGCAAAGTCTGTTTTATCTAGCGTGTATTCCTCGTTGTTTAAGGTGTATGCCGTATGAAATTCTGTTTCGGTATTTGTATACCACTTATTGCACAATTCAATAATCTCAATTGCGTTTGTATCTACATAATACCCTCTTTCGTTAAGGTAGTTTTGAAACCACGGTCTACGTGTGTTAGATGTTTCTATTTCTTACCTCCTTAAATCTATATATCCACTATGTGTGATAAATGTATAGCAGAACGAATCCCAATCATCATTGATATTGTTTACGTTCTCATCCTTTGGGATATCTTTCTTTTCATCCCAAACTAATTCACTCAATGCGTTTATTAAGTTCTTACAATGTTCTTCTATCTTCAATCTTCCTGTAACAAGTAAGCTATCAACCGTTATAGGACGGTCTGTAAGCTCATTCTTCTTAACCGGTGCAATTATACTACCGTCTAATCCTTCGGCGTAAAAATAAGCTCTAAGCGTGTTTATAAGTGTATTAGAAGCACTATCGCAGAATATCCACTCAACATATCCATAACATTCAATACAACGCTTATAGAACCTTACAAATGCTTTGCAGAACTTTGTTGCGTCAATTGCATTTGACTTTGACATGTCTCCTTCATCTAGTGCCAACATATAATCCCAATCATTTGTGAATCCTGTTAAATGCCATGAGTATTTAGAACCATTGTCTCCAAAGTCAACTCCTATGATTAAATGACTGAACCTTTTTCCTTTTTCATTCATCTTTTCTTTTAGATTCTGATATTTGAATAGATAAGGTTTGCAGTCATTAGCAAAATAAGGGAATACAAGTCCTTCGGCTTCTTCCCTTTGTCCTTTTATGTCCCTTTTGTAGTAAACGCTATTCTTATCGTATGATTTCAAGACTGTTATTATCTTCTCATCACTTAAAGAATAATTGTCAACTAAGGTGGTATGCCCGTAGTTGTAACCATATGTAGAATCTTTATTCTGTTGCTCCTCATGATACTGTAAGAAATCTGTATAATACCAATGATTTTTGCCTTTTGGGTTTAAATCATGAAATATCTTTCGATTGCTTGACGCTATCGTTCTATCCATCACTTCTTGTAAAAACTCTATGCAACAAAGGTTTGCTTCTGTAACGTATGCCATTCCATAAGAATAACCATGTATTGCATTCTCTGAACCTTTTTTAGCACCACCGGCAAAGAATACAACCTTTTCACCCGCCTTTGTATTGATGTAGTAGCAGTCTTTACCTTCATACTTTCCTACTTTGAACCTGTTAGCGAAATAGTTCTGCAATCCGTATCCGTTGCAATCTCCAATATTTACACGTGCAGATGATGTATCTGTTCCTGCTATCAAATGGAACTTATCCGGATGTGTTTCTAATGCAACGCAGAATGCGTACGTGTTCAGTACGTTCTTTCCTCCACGCTTGCCTAACCTCCCTCAAGTACATTCAACCAACAATCAAATGTATTCTTGAGGTAAGCCAACTGCTTTTGATTAAAAGGTGCAGGCTTATTCATCAAACCACCACCTTTCTTTTATTCAAAATCTTCAATTCTTCTTTCTTTTGCTACATCTGTAATCATAGCTTTATTAATTGCATTTACTTCTGATGCATCAAAGTGTGTTTCTACCTTATCAGTCTGGCCTAAGAATTGTTTACCCAAGAAAATAGCCATAGCAGGGCTCTTTGAAGCTAGTTTCCACTGCTTCGCTCTAAGGCTTGCACACCCTCCTTGTCTTTTTTGTCTGAAAATATCGGAGAATGACGTTTCATATGTTTCTTTACACCATCTGTCTAATGTTTTGTCTGATACATCTAACACTGAACAGATTTCATCTTTTGTGCATTGAATCTCACATAACGCTTCAAATTGTTTTTGATTAATAATCTTTTTTCTTGCTATTTTATATCACCTCTTTTTTAAATACATCATGCACTCTGCTAACTCCTTTTGCATTTTTCTGTATTTACGCATAAGGTCTTTTTTCCTATATCCTGTTACAGTCTGTGCTTCTTCATATATTTGTTTCATTTTTTGCTTATGTAATTGTATTTGCTTATTCATGTTTAACACCAAATATGATTTCTACGTTACGCTTATTTGTTAAATAGTATTGCTTCATACTTTCCTCAAATGAATGTTGTCGATACCATCTTCCTTTGATTGAATTTTGTTGCAATCCATTAAATGGTTTTCCTGTTTTAGGCTCTAGCATTGCTTTTGAAGGCTTCTGAATGTCTCCGTTAAGCATATGATTAAGGTTATAAACGTTTGGTGTAAATCCATCTAATCCATCAATGCCACAACAAGTAAGCGAATCTCCGTATGGTCTGATTCTATTCTCTCCTGCATAAATCTTTAAACCAAGCTCATGAGCCCTTTTCTTTAGCGCTAAGAAATCATTTAATATTAAATTGTAAGGATATGTAAAATCACCGGCCACCTTAACTAATCCATTTTTTTTCTTTTTGAATTTCATTCCTTCAATGATTACACCATAAGCCCCCGCTTTCTTGAATCTTTCTAAATTGTTGTAAACGTCCTTATATACTTCATGCATATATGGTTGCACTCTTACGATTGTTCTTTTTACGTTATTAGATACCTTTTGCAACATTTGAAGTCTTTCTTCAAAAGTTGGACATCCTTTTTCTATTTTGTCGTATTTTGAACAAACCATGCTTATTTGCACTACACAATTACAGTCTTTCAACAATTCTATATAGTCATCATCTGCAACAAGCTTTCCTTTTGTGCTAACTACAAATGGGTATTGCGTTTCTTTGAATATCTTTAACGCTTGATATGACCTTCTATGTACTTTCTCACATGGTTGAAATGGGTCTGATAGTCCACCCCAATGTAACGGTATATTCCAATCAACGAACTTTGCTTCTAGCTTTCTATTTCCTTTTATAAAGTCTAGTAACGCTTTCGCTCCTTCGCCTGTTTGAATATCTGTTAAATCTCTTTCTACATTCGCAAAGCAATATCTACAAGCATGAGAACATCCTATATATGTGTCAAATCTTACAGGCAAATCACATAATACACATTGTGACCCACTTGTTGGCATATTACATACACTCCTTCACGCAAACATCTGTAATTAATTCTTGGAAATACTCTTTGCCTTTTTCTTTGATTACTTCTTTAATGTCATTTTCATATTTTTTATCAAAATAAAAAGAGATTGAGAACATATCTGAAAATTCTTGTGGACCTTTTCCTACTTCTTCTTCAAACAAATTGTCAATAAAGTTTTGCTCTTCAAATCCAAAATCTTCCATATCAATATCTTCGATACTGTCTAATTCTTCATCTAACAAATCAATGTCGAATCCTGTATTCATATTGATTTTGTTATGTGCAAGCGTATAAGCTTTTCTTTCTTCATCTGTTAAATGGTCTAGTCTGATACAGTCAACTTCTGTATAGCCTAATTGCTTTAAGGCTTCTAATCGCCCATGACCTTCAACTATGGTATTGTTCCCCCCCCCATACTGCGATTGGGTCATTCATACCAAATTCTTGAATAGATTTCTTAATTTGCTCAATCTGCGCTTCAGTATGAATCTTTGCGTTCTTTTCGTAAGGTGTAATGTCATTGATTTTTAATCTAATAATCTCCATTTATTCCTCATTCTCCTCCTTATTATTAAAAGAACCGAGACAAATGCTCGGTAATATACAAAAGCCTAATGGCATGCCTGTTAACTGTTGGTATTTAAATATCCGATTTGCTTTTTTTGGAACACTAGCAAGTCATTTCTCAATCACCCTCCTATTGAAAAAGGAGATTTAAACGAATTTATTAAAGAAAATCTTAAGGATTGGATTACATACGCCAATTTAAATGAATAGAAAGATAATGCTAACCAATAGACTTTGTAAACATGGTTGCAGGAGAAGGATTTGCACCATTCGACCTCTAGCTAATAAGACTAGTGAGCTACTACTGCTCTATCCTGCTGAAACAATTATTACATGAAAAAATGCTCACATTGTGAGCACTTTCTTCAAGTTTTTATTTATTTTTCTTGGAATTTCTTCTCTTGCATAGCCTACAATATTAGATGTCTTTTCTGCACTGAATCCCTTTATATATCTATACTCAATCATTGTTCGAGTCGTATCATCAAGTTGGCTTAATTTGTCTTTTACGTAATTCATTCTTCTTGCGTAATCTGCATGAGCTAAGAATAGCTCGGCTTTTAAAGGATAAATTGCTTCATCCCTTTGTAACTCTGCTATCTTTTGTTCATAATAAGTGTATGATTGACATTCACACAAGAAGTGTCTCTTAATATCTTCATACGTGCTCATGAACTGTATACCTTATACAATCTATATTCTAATTCGCCAACTTTATTTTTCAGTTTCTTAATCTCACTTGTTTGATTGTGAATTGTTTCATTTCTTTCTTTTAACGTTTGATTAAGCTTGATATTTACCCTCCCTAGTTTATTATTCTTAGAAATTAAATCTTTAATCCTTTCTTCATAATTCATTTCTATTAGCGCCACCTCCATTTTTAGACAATTTTATTCTATAGTTCGTCAAGCTATAGAATTACTTAAAAGGTAAATCATCTGAAGCAATATCTAAATTACTTCCATCATTGTATTCTTGTTGTGCAATTTGTTGTGTCAAATTAGGTTGCACATACGTGTTTTGCGCTCCGTAAGTGTTGTTATTTGCTTGATTAGGTTGTTGATATGTATTTACATTAGGATTGTAATTTTTCCCATTAGAAACGCTTTTAGGCGGTAATTGCACGTTACTAGCTACAACTTCAGTGATATATATTCTTTGCCCTTGTTGGTTATCATAATTTCTAACACTGATTCTTCCTTCTACTGTAACTAAATCACCTTTATTGCAATACATATTTACAATATCTGCTAATTTGTTCCATGCCACACAATTAATAAAATCTGTAGTATCATTGTATCCGTTTACTGCAACCGTAAACTTTGCTACGCTATTTCCATTTTGTGTTTTTGATAACTCAACGTCTTTAGTTAATCTTCCACAAATTATACATACATTTATACTCATTGAATTAAACCTTCTTTCTTTACAATTCTTCCTCTAGCCATCCTAATTCATTTACTTGCTTTAAAATAGCTTTTAATAAAGCTCTATTTATCGTATAAGCTTCATGGTCATCATACAATTCAACTTCTTTTTCTGTTAAATCAAACGTGATTTCAAGGTAACGAAACATTCCTTTTAGTTCTTTTGCATATATTAATTTTTTTGAATCTAAATTTCTTGTATATCCTAGCTTTTCAAACATTTCTCTAGCAGTCATACGCTTTTAACTCCTCTTTAAGCTCATTTATAGCTTTCTTAACATTCTTTAAATCCATATCAAAGTTACTAACTAAATCTGCCATACGATTGTTAGAATAGCTCTGTAAAGCCGATTCTAGCGTTGTATGGTATGAGATAGGCTTTTGTACGTCTATCTCATTCCCTTCTTTATCCTTACCCTTTACGAACGTTACAAGGGCGAATGAACCACCGTTAGAAGTGATTGCATAATTGTTTTGTAATCTAATCATTTTCTACAACCTCTCCATTTTCAAAATGATATTTTTTTAAAATATCTTCAAATTTTAGCTTAAATGGACGGTCTGTTAAGACAATGTAATTCTCGTTTAACTCCTGCTCATCAAACAATCCAATAATTTGACCAAAACAATCATCAAACATATACCAGTTTGTAAGAGGCAGCATTGCAAACTGTTCGCCTTCCTGTATGCCTCTTTCTTTCATAAAATCTTTCAGTTTTTTAATTTCGAACATTCTATTACTCATTCCTCTCACTTTTATAACTGCCTGTTAGCAACAATAACAATAAGAACCAATAACTATAATTTGCACACATATAACAAGTTATTCCAATTATTGCTAGGTTGTATAACATACAAACTATTTCTCCCATTAATAATCACCTACATCATCATTTTCAGGCATTGTAATACATCTATTCTCAAACTTCTTATATGCATCCAAATACCATTCCTTTTTATCGCCGTTGTAAGTTAATTCATAATACATTCCATCATGTAGATCAGTACTCATTAAATACTTCCAATTTTGCAAAGTCTTGCACTTCCATACAATATAAGGTTGCTTGTCTGATTCCTTAATATCTTTATCCGATTTATCTAAATGTTCCTCTACGTATTTTTTAACAATTCTTTTTGCAATAATATCCATGTTCATATATCTTAAATCTCCTTTCCTAGTACCCCTTTGCTAATCTTTCTTTATTGATCTCATTCTTGCGAATATATTCGTTGTAGATTTCTTCAATCGAATATCCTAAATGCAATCCTAATGCGATTACGTAAGCTAATACGTTATCATCTCGTGTTAAACTGATTACACAACTAAACGCATATGCCTGTCCAAATCCTAAATCCGTTTTTAGCTTGTTGTAATTCCACTTAATATCCTCATCCATATAACATCCTGTACCGAACTTGATTTCGTACATTAAAGCGAAATGAAGGACATCTGCATATTCTTCAAATACTTTAGCTTCGTCTTTAGGTTCTTGAGTGAATTTCCACCAACACCAATCAGCTTTTTGAGCGTGCATCAATTCTCCTAATTCATCAAACAATGCACTTTCTAATTTACTTTTAGAAACATAGTCAACATTATGTTTCTTAAATACTTCTTCGTCATATGCTTTCTGTCTTTCAAGCATATCTTTAATTAATTCTGTACTTGTCATTTGGTTCTCCTTTTATAACACAACGTTTTCAATCAATGCTCTTTTTTCGAGGATTGATAAATATAATCCCATGTATTTTTGTTGTTCTCTTAATAGTTCAAGCGGGCAATCATGTTTTGTTACTTCTTTGCCTAACATTTCTTCAACTTCAATTTTGTTGCAGAAATTCTTCAATTTCTCATATCTGATTTTTACTTGGTGATATTCTGCTACAAATCTTTCTTTGTAATCCTCAGAGTTCATTAACTCCACTGTTTCTTTTAATTCCATGTTGTTTTTCTCCTTTTTTTCTTTGATTTTTCTAATCTCAATTGATGCTGGATAAACTTGCAAAGCTTTTTGCTTAATTTCAAAAGATTTTCGATTTCTAATCTTATCCCAAACTTCTTTTTCTGAATCAGCTTCTACGATTTCCGATAATTGAGCGAATATATTTGATTTAAATAAATATTTTGCCATGTTACTACTCCTATTTAGAAAACAATAGTTTTCCTTTCTGTTTTTAAAACAACGTTTCTTGTTCATACTTTTTACCATTGCACGTGAATACATTAGATTTCTTTTCTTGAGCCTTTGATTCATCAAAATATTTAACTAACTCGTTATAATTGCTTGTGAACGTACCATCATAAGCAACTCCATTAATTACTGTATGATAATCAAGATCAATTTCTTTATCTTCTCCAATTCTTTCAAAGACTAGTGCGTGCTCGTAATCTAAATAAAACTCAGCGTTTGGAAACACACGTTTAATATATTTGTCCGCTTCTTTTAATTCGTAGTTTTTAAAGAATGAAGCGAATCTTCCATAAACGTTATTTTCCAACATATTCTCCAATGTAAATTTCTCCCTTGATAACATACACATTCTTGTAATTTTGCTTTGTTACCCCTAAAAAATCCTTTCCAGGCTTCTTAAAAGCTAGTTTTCCATCTCTCGTACAGTATTTGTATTTGTTATCGCCCTCACATTTTTGAACACTGTACATAAGTTCATCATCATATCTTTTTGCAATCATCTAGAATGGCATCCCTTCCCCCAAATCATTCGTTGGATATGATTGGTAATTTACTTGATTTGTAAATGGTACTGTTTGCGGTTGGTTAAATTGATTCACTTGATTCTGATTTGCTTGATTTTGATAAGCTTGTGTTTGTGGCATTGTCGCATTGTTTAAAGCCAATTCTACGTCCATAACGTATACGCTAGTCTTATATACCTTCTGATTGTCTTTGTTCGTGTATGAGCTTTTTTGAAGCTTTCCGTCAACTGCGATGTGTTGCCCTCTAAATCCATATTGATTAATATGTTCTGCATTTTCTCCCCACGCAGTACAATCGAAGAAAGATTTAAACTCTTGTCCGTTTTTTCCCTTTTCTTTAACTTCAATTGAGAAGTTGCAAAGGCTTTGTCCTGTAGTTGTTTTCTTTAAAGTGATATCACTACCAATTTCACCTGATAAAATTACTCTGTTCATTTCTTATTGACTCCTTTTCACACTAATTCGACACCGATCAAATTGGGTTTGACCCCTTCCAACATCTGATACATATAAGGCACTGAGATAAAATTCTTATTTGCACACTCTGTGATCGAGTTGTATACCTTATCTCCTATACGTACCTTTTTGGGATTCTTTACTCTATTCACCTCAGACAAGTTTTTTAATCTAAGGTTTTCTATTTTTAAATCACCATCACATACAACAATGTGTTTATCTTTTATTTCCCCAACAAACGCTTTATACGCTTCACTAAGAACACTTATATATTTGTTCCGATTTCCATCTCTAATCTTTACAACATATCTAGTTTCACTTGATTTTCGGATACGCATTTCTCTTTCCGTTCCATCAATAGGTGAAACAGAAACGACTCTTATGTGACTTGTAATGTAATATCTAAATCCAGAATCACTTTCACAAACCAATTGGTATAGTTCCTCTGATTCGCTTGTTGGAAGCTCTCTACCGCTCTCACGAATGATGGGAACGAGAATACATCCTTTATAGATTTCCTCATTTCTCACCATTTTAGTGAACTGAGCGTTTGTAATGCCCAATTCCCTCATAACATCTTTGGCATTTACGATTCCACGTACATTTGATATATCTCTTTTGTCCAGCATGTAATATTGCACTTTTGCCCCTCCTGACTATTTCGTCTCCTCGAAGCCTAAGTAATCACCACTGTAATCACCCGTGTAATTACTCGATTCAAGCTTCTTTTCTAATTCTCTTTTTTGATATTCAAGTGTTCTAATCTTGCGTCTGTATTCTTCATATTTGAAAATACATTTAGTCGCTTTATCTTGTTCTTCCTGAATTCTTTTTCCAACTAATAGGCTATATAGAAGAAGTGTTGCACCACTTCCACATATAGCTCCACAAATCCAATTAATCACTTAATCACCTCTCTATGCTCCTAATATTTCCCTTCTCACTCGTTCCATTTCCTTATGTACATCTGCATACGATTGATTGTTTTCTTGTACATAGAATTTAGAATCGAGCTTTACAGGATTGTTCTTATTTCTTTTAGTCCATTCATCATGTACCCATTTCTGAATCACTAGTGAATGGTTCTTGTATTTCTTTCCACTCGTTTCAATATACTCATCTAATATCTTTATATGCTCATCTAATGAGTTACCATATAAATTTAATAGGTGTGTGTGTTCTTTATCTGTAAGTAACACGTGTGAATATTCACCGTATTTATGTTTGTGTGTACATACATTAATATTATTTTTATTTAATTCATTTTTAGTTGAATTATTATTTAATTTAATAGGGTTTAGATTTTCTAATTTTAGATTTTCTATTTTTAGATTTTCTATTTTTAGATTTTCTAAATTCCGAGGATTGTCTATTAATGTATATTGCCAATCAACAATTAAATTACCTTCTCTAATAGGTTCACGAATTAAATATCCTTTATTCATTAATTCTTTTAAACCGGAACGAACACTTGATATTCCATCTGTAGCCAATGCTTTAATACTTTTTTCCTTAAAGTCCCAATTATCCGGAAGACTTAACATTTGGCAAAACAAGCCTTTTGCTTTATAGGATAATTCTCTATCGTGAAATATCTCATTATTAACATGAGTGTAACCTCTTTGTAGGCTTTTCTTTAGTTCTGCTATTCTAATCACCTCCACCAAGTACTACATCTTGCTTTAGGATTTCATCAATAATTTTGTCGGTGTATTCTATATAGCATTTAATTTGTTTAGTGCTAAAATATCCGTCATCTTCGTGTAATGCTTTATAGATTGCAATTATTCTTTCTTTGTTTAATCCTTCTTTTGTGTAGTCATTACACTTATTTAATCTGTACATAAATTGTTCCGTAATATCATGACAAATACACATTTCATCAAACACATCATCTAATTTTGCATCATCTTTAGTTTCTGCAATTTGATAAAACGAATTGAATTCATCAAAGTAAATTTGCTTTGCTACATTTACTGCCATTTCTTCTTCTCTCATAAAATCTCTACCTCTATCCTTGGATTCTCCTTATCTGTAAATACTGAATGATTCACTTGATTAATGTATTTTCTTGAATCATCCTCAAGTATTCCTGTTCTAACCAATGAATCTTGAATGAATTTTGTTGCAAATGTGATATTGTCTATATCTCTTTTGTTATTCGGCTCATACCAATTAATATTTAATTTAATTGGGTAGTTCTTAACTTCGTAAACCTCGCCAAAATTTACTGCCTGTAAGATATAAGCCATAACTAATCGCTCATTCTTTTTCTTCATTTCTGCTCCTTTGTAACGATTCGTTCTGCAAGCATTAATATATTCATTCAATCCATCAAGCTTTCCTTTAATTACAAATTTTATTTTCTTCCACCTTGATTCCTTTATCTAAATAATATTGAGTACTGATTCCTAATTGTTCTGCATAATCTAATATGCAATCAATTAATACTCCCATTTGCTTTGTGTCCATTTGTGAGCTACCTAGAAACAATCTACAATTCACAAATTCATTTCCATTGTCTCTAACCTCAGTACCCAATATTTGCACCGCTCTAACTCCATGTGCTTGAGCCAACGAATCAACACCATCTTTTAAAACTGAAACATATGTATATAAAGCTTTAGCCATTCTTAAGAACTCGCAATACATATCCCACGTATCGTTATGGCTTGCGTTTTCATTACTGCATATTTCCTTTATTAAATGCCACATAAGCTTATTTTGCTCATTCGTACGTAAATGTTTAACCGAATCTATAATCAAGCTATATGACCCTTTTTCGAGTGTCTGAGCGTATGATTCGTATATTGGCTCAGTTAATTCAAATGTTATTTCTAGGTTTCCATCTTCGTTCCTAGCTTTTCTAACGAAATTACCGATTAACTTCGTTTTCAAAATGGAATGCGCTCCATTTCTTCGAACTTTTGAAGTCTGAACAACCTTTTTTGTTCTTCTGTGATTCCTAGCTTTTTCATCATTTCAACATCCGTCCAAGAATCTTGATACGGATTGAAATTCTCATCCATGATGTAATTTTCTAATTCTTCAATTCTTTTAGCTTGAGAATAATAGACTTCTCTAGGATATGATTCTTGATTCTTAATAACATTGTATGAATACATGTTATTCACCTTCTTCATCTTCATCATAGAATTCTATATAGCAATCGTTTGTATATGTTTCTAGAATATCAATTTCAATCAATGAATCACTTTCTGTGATTGAATAATCATCATCACTATTAATTAATTGAATTGCTTCTTCTTTTGTTAACTGTTTTGCTTCTTGTAAATTTAGAACAATCTTTTTATCTGTATTTTTGATAATCTCGATACCTTGTTCTTTAGTTAAATCTGCTATATAAATCATTTTTGTTCTCCTTCTTCTTCTTTTAATTTTTTTAATTCTTCTTTTAATTCTTCTTTTTTTGCTTTTTCATATCTCTTTTTAATATTCAAATAATTTGATTTACATTTCTTCAAGTATTTCAAACAATTGTTATCTATCGTTGGCTTTACGATAATAAATGCAGTTAATACTTGATTGTTTAATGCTTCAGATTTGTAATCAAAATATTCGTTGTTGTATATGTGGTCTGCATACCTAATTACTAATTTAATAAAATTACTTGCTTCTTCATCTTTAAGTAAATCTAATATTTCTAACCATTCAAAACAAATTGGAAACGCAACCGGTGTATTCTTCGGTTCATAATCTGCATATATCTTTTCAACTTCTTCAAATATATTTTTCATAAATAATTTCTATGGAATATATCCATAAACTCCTTTCTTGTGTGTTCTTTTTCAAATGCATGTTGGCATTCCTTTTTAAGCTTCATGTCTAATTTGTGATTAAAATGTACTCCTTCACTGCTCATGTTGTGATGCCTAGCACATAATCTTACATAACAACAATGCTCAATTGATTTCTTTCTATTAGCAGTACCGAAATATATTTCATGTGTGTGTAAATCTAAAGTTGAACCACATACATAGCATTTAGACATGTCTTTTTGTAAAATTGACTTATCTCGTTTTATTTCCAAGTTACCTTAACACTAGATTTAACTTGTGTTTCCTTTGCTAATTGGTGCATAAGACCTAATTCATTCACTAACTTTGTATCAATAGTTGTTCTTGTATATGGTTCTACATATGCAATTTTCACAACATCATTTTCAAATGATTTGATACCGTTATTTTCCATAGCTTCTAAGATATTTTTCTTAATATCTTTTTCTAATTTGTCCATTTCCTTTTTGTATTCTTGAAATGATTTTAATTTGCTTAATGCTTCCTTTTGAATTTCAATTTGTCCATTTGTTACGTTTACTAATTCCATTTTTCTCTCCTTCTTATGCTTTCGCATTTTCTTTGTAAATAGCTCCGTATGCTTTAATTAATGCCACTAGACCGTTTCCGTTTAGATTAGGAATATCTTGTGATGTGATTTTGTATTCTGCCTTTAAATGCTCACAAAATTCTTCTGAATGTGTATCGATACCTAATTTTTGAAGTGCATTTTGTGCTTTGAAACATCTCATTTTTATTTCTTCAAGCTTCTTTTCTACTGCTTGTTCTTTTTCCTTTTTCTGTTGTTCAATCTTTTCTTCTTCCGGTAAATCTTCACCTGCATAAATGTATAAACCTAAACCATGACGAGCAATCGCTTTTGTTAAGCTTCTTTGAATCGCTTTATTTACATCAAATGAAGTTAATTTATCAAGTGTAATTGATTTGTTCTTGAAGTCCATTACAGGCAATTCTTCAATATGTTCTAATCCTTCAATTGTTACACTTGTCTTAACCCAAGCAGTGTGACCATCTGTGAAATAGTTAATAGGACCATAATCTGTACCACGTTCATAAATCTTATATTGTGCATTCGGATATTTCTTTTTAACTTCACCCCACGCATAAGCCCACGATAAATAACTTAATCCATTTTTAGATTCCACTTTGTCTTGAACATTAATACTATTTAATGTTTCAAATACTGATTTTTTTTCTTCCATCTTCCGTTTTACTCCTTTATCTGATATAATTTATTTGTTCTTAAATTAAGAACGTCATTTCTTGTGTGTGCGTACTTTTTGTCGGGTGCGCACCTCTTTTTTATAGAAATAACATTGCATACGACTTACCTAAACAAGCTATTGAAACTAACAGAATCACTATTGTTGTAATTAGAATTACATTCACGCAATTTGTGATTCTTTTTTGATATCTTTTTTCTCTTAACAATTCTTTTTCTTCCTTACTTAAATGTATTCGCTTTGGATTAAATGGATAAATGCTCAAATCCATTTCATCCTCCTGTATTGCATTCATTCTTATATCTTGCATAACTAGCTCCTTCTAAATGATTTTCTGGCTTCGGGGCAACACTTCAAGAAATATTCTGTCGGAATTACATTCTGATTAACATTTCTATATACAAATGTATCTTCCCAAGCAGTACCTGTTTCTTCTTTATAAAACTCTTTTACTGCTTTCATAATCTTGCTTGATTGGTGTCTTTGGTGTTCTTTTGAATATTTGCTCATATCAAACACCTTTACCAAATCGTCTTTATTTAAATATGATTTGTAATCAATAATCACTTGCGTACACCTCCATTCTAGATTCACAAGTATTAATTTCGTTTACCTCTTGTAAATCTCTAAAATTTAATCGATTAGCAATTTCTTTTGCTTCAACTTCATCATGTGCTTCAACTTCGAACGTAACATTTGCAGTTACGTCGAAGGTTACGAAATATGTTCTAGTCATTTCATTCACCTCTTTTCTTCTTTTTTGGATTCGTTAAGGATACAAGCGATATACCCTTTATCGAATTCAGATAGCTCATAGCCTTTCTTTTCAAGTAAGCCTAGAGCTTCGAAAATTCTCTTATCTAGTATTGTTTCACCTCCATGACCTGTCATCATCAGTGCTAGTGGGTCAACTCTAGCAGATAAGCCTTTCGGCTTATTTCGACTAATTCATTAATTGTTCTGCATTTTGATTGATTCGCTCAACTTGATTTAATTTAAATAAGTAAGCTTTTGCTAAGAAGAAATTATTTTCAATTTTTTCTTCTCCGTTTGTGTCTGTGTATTTCTTTGCTTTATTGATTAGCTTTTAATCTTTCTATTTCTTCTCTAAGCATTTGATTTTGCTTTTGAAGAATAATCTTTCTTGTAAATTCATTACTGAATTTATTGAACATTTTGTCTTTATATTCTTGTTGTCTTTTTCTAATTTCTTCTTGTGATTTCATTTTCTTAATCCTCCCATTTTAAAATTCCTTCTAATTCGTATTTGTATGATCTGTAAATTGCTAATTCTCTTCTAATTTGTTCGATTCTTTCACATGTTGTCTTTACGTAATTTACATTTCCAATTTCTACTTCGTATTTCATTGATTCCATTTCGTTATTCCATGATTTTTCTAAGCTATCAATTTGCCAATTCACTCTTACTAGCAACTTTTCAATTTCTTTTCTCATTTCTTGCGTCCTCCTAACTTCTAATATGTGATGTATTCTCTATTTACAAGCTTTAACATTCTCTCTGCTTCTTTGCTTAAGCATTCACTGATTAAATCTTGTTCTTCTTCTGAGTAGCTTTCTTCATCTATTTTGTAATAAGCTACTGCAAGTGCTTCTTGTAAAATATCTCTTGCAATTTCCTTTGCGTCTTTCTTTTTCATTTCTTGTTCCTCCATTTTTTTGTGTTGTTTTGTGTTGTTTTGTAACTTACATACACATTATAGTAAATTAACTCTACTTTGTAAAGTATTTTTTGTAACTTTGATATACATTTTTTATTTTCACATGATATCATGTATATGAAGGAGGTTTTGTACTTTGACAATCGGAGAAAGAATATATGCGATTAGGTCTAACTTGAACCTAAGCATGGAGAAATTCGGAAAGAAGATTGGTATAACTCGAAGCAGTGTTAACCACCTTGAAAAAGGTGTAAACAATCCTAGTGACCAAACAATCAAATTAATCTGTAAAGAATATAATGTTGATTACTTTTGGCTAACTGAGGGTAAAGGCAATATGTTTCTAGAATTGCCGGATAACACGATTGACGAACTCATAGAAGAATACCAAATCAACCCAAATCAAAAGCCACTTATAAAGGCTTATCTAAAATCAAGTGAAGAAACAAAAGAAAGGTTATTAGATTTCATTTACGGAATTATTAAGGAATTAGACAATGCGGAACAAAACTAAAACACCACCTATTGAAAAAGGTGGAAGTAAGAAGAAAAAGATATTAATGTGGTGTGCTATTGTTATTGTTGTTTTTTATGCAATCATCGCAATTACACCTAGTGAGCCACAAAAAAAGCTTACATATACAGAAGAGATTGCAGAAAATTGGGAAGTACCGGAAAAAGAGGTAAAGTCAATTGTATCTGTTGCTAAAGAACTAGGAATTAAAAAATCAAAGCTTCATATCACTCATTTAGATGAGGATTCTTGCACAATTAAATATATAGACACTGATATTACCTTTAATATTAAAGATGATACTGTAAGCACTGTTAAAAAGGATGAAACAGTATTCTACGAAAATGGTTCAGTTACTAGAATGCCTAGAACTGTTATTATGACGCCAGCAGAAAAAGAAGCTTTATATGATTGGGTAGACATGGCAATCGCAATTCATTCGGATTTCAAAATATCTGAATTGGATAAAATCTCAAATTTTGATTGGATTAAACAAGATAATTCATATGCAGTAAAAGGATACGCATATTTAGATGATAAGAAACTTGGCTTTGTCATTACTTGTGATTGGACAGGAAATACTGATGAAGTACCAACATTTAAAGAAATTCAATGGTTTCCAAACTAAAAAAGAGCGAATTTAATCGCTCTTTTTCTCTGTGGAATTTATCCAAATTCTTTGAGTATAATCATACACCTTTTTAACTTGTTTTTCGTCCAACTCATTCATCATCCTTTCAATTAACTCCACAAATTCTTCCTTGTTCATAATAAATACCTCCTATACCCTTTTAAAAGGGTTTATTCGGCATTCTTTTCCATAAATTGTACAATACCTTTATCGGCTTGAGGTAGCCAATGAGCGTATACTGATAGCACTGTATCAAGGTTATCACCTAATCTTTTCGCAATGTCATACACCGAGAAATTCACTGTTCCATTTGTTACCATATTATTAATCATATAACTTGCGCAGGAGTGCCTTAAATCATGTGTTCTAATAATAGGTATCTGCTCATCCTTTTGTAACTTGATGTTCGTTAGTTTGATTACACGTTTCAATTCATCTTGTACCCTATTGACATAGAACGGTAGTGTAGTTCCGAAAATATAATCATCTGCATTTGCGTGTATCTTCTCTTTAAATATCTTATATTCATCAACTAAGAATTGTGGCATGGTGATTGTTCTATAACTGTTATTTGTTTTAGGCGTTGTAGCCTTACGCAGAGCGTTTGACCATGTTTTATTTATCTTTATAGTATTATTAATAAGGTCAACATCTTTCCATTGCAGAGCCAACGCTTCGCCTATTCTCATGCCCATGTAGAATTGATTTGTGAACAACAAATGAAATACTTCTTTTTCTTCATTTACAATAAATTTGTTGAATTGTTCTACTGTCCAATACTTCATTTCCTTTTTCTTTTCGTTGGGGTCTTTTTTTAAATCAATCTTATTACATGGATTCACTTGAATATATCCTTGTCTTACTGCATAGTTAAGAACCGCTCTGAATTTCGCATAACAATTTACCATTGTAGAAAAAGACATTGATTCCAATAATTCATTTATTACAGATTCAACTTCACTTGTTGTAATCTTTCTTATTTCACATTCTCCCAATCTATCTTCCCAAAGCTTCAATATAGCTCTTTGCGTCAAGTATGAGCTTTCTTTAATTCTCTTTTCAGAATATACTTGATATTGATAAGATAATTCATTGAATGTGATAATTGCGTTTGGTTCTTTTAAATTCTCTTTGAAGATAATCTCCGCTTTTACTGCATCTTTCTTTTTTTCAAAGCCACGCTTCTTATATTGTTTGGTTTTTCCATTCAGTTTGTACGAACCATAATACATCCATTTACCTGTTATTTCATCTTTTTTTACTGCCATTTCTTGCACCTCTTTTTCTACATCATACACAAGAAAAAGGATAAAAAAAAGCCATAATTCATGAAAGAATATGCCAAAAATATGCCAATATTCTTATATATGCTTTATATATAGATTTTTATATATTATACCATATTAAAATGGCTTGAGCACCCTCAAGCCACTATTTATTAAAATGAAATCCTTTATATTCAGCACTTGTGTTTGTACATGCATTTACAAGTGTGTTTGACAAAATTTTTAAATCACTTTCATTTACACCCTCACGATAAATTACATCCACAAGTTTGTCTTCATCATCATACGAAGAAGTTAATCCATTTTCAGCAATTTCTGTTTGAAATTGTTTAGCCGACTCCTTAGAATCAAAGCTATATGTAAGTGTGACTGGAAGAATTTCTTCTTCAGCCTCTTTAAATCCCATAATATCCGATTCCATGTTTTTTAATGGGCTTACACTTGGTTGAATCTCTTTTTCAATAGGTTCATCAATATCTGGGCATAAGAATTCATCTAACTCTTCCTGTCTTTGTTTATCACGATGTACTTTGCCAGCAACTGCACATGCGCCAACTGTAATGGTTGCAGCACCTACTAAAAATTTAAAAAGATTCATAATTATTTCCTCCTTGTAATGGCAACTCCGTCTCCATAATCATAAAATGCTGTTTCATAATCAGAAAGTTCTGCCAAATACGTATGATAATCATGGATCTTGCGAACTAATTGGCGTGTATTGCGATTACGCGATAATTCTGGATGTTCTACAAGCCCATGAAAATTCATATTATCTGATACAATTATACCATTCTCATTCAAATGGATACAGTATTTCTCAAAAAAACGTCGATATTGTGCTTTAGCTGCATCGATAAAAATACAGTCAAACATACCATCTACATCTACTTCAAGAGCATCCCCTTCAATCAATGTGATTTGGTCAGATAATCCACTTTCCTCAATATTCTTTTTTGCCTGAACGATCATGTCAGGATTTCTTTCAATTGTGACAACTTTCATTCTAGGATCTAACTTAGCTACTTCAATAGATGTACGCGCAATTGCAGTTCCTAACTCCAAAAATGACAGGCATTGTTTTTCTTGAAGTTTTTCTAACAAGAACTTTAACCCACCATCCATCATAATAGGCACTTGATGTTCTTTTGCGTATTGTTCTAAATCACTCATTTTAATTCTCCTTAAAAGAAAAGTGAAGTAGTAACTACTACTTCACGAATTGTACAATTGCCATTGGAGCTGCATCTCCACGACGGATACGTGTTTTTACTACACGAGTGTATCCACCATTACGATCTGCATATGCTGGTCCAATTTCATTGAATAATTTTTGAAGAGCTGTTGTTCCCTCTTCATCAACTTCTACATTGCGAACATAAGCTGCTGCTTGTCTACGTGCATGTAAATCACCACGTTTTGCTAATGTTACTAATGAGTCCATTACAGCGCTTAATTCTTTTGCTTTCATTTCTGTTGTTTCGATTTGTCCGTTTTCAATCAAAGATGTTGCCATGTTACGCAACAATGCTTTACGATGATCGGCTTTACGTCCCAATTTACGATTCCACATGGTATTTCCTCCTATCCGTTATTCTGCTTAAAAGACAATCCTAATTCTTTAATTTTGTCTTTAACTTCTTGTAATGATTTCTTTCCTAAATTACGAACGTGAATCATTTCCTCTTCTGTTTTTTGAGTTAATTCATCAACAGTCGCAATACCAGCACGTTTTAAACAGTTATAAGAACGAACTGATAGTTCTAAGTCTTCAATCATTTTATGAGTAGTATGTGCTACAGGTTCTTCTGAAACTTCAACTTCTTTTTCTTTCACTTCAAGACTAGCTTCATCAACTGATGCCAAAATTGATAAGTGATCACGTAAGATTTTACCTGCTACAGCTAATGCTTCACTCGGTTTAATTGTTTCATCTGTAGTAATTTCTAACTCTAATGAATCATACATACTTCCATCTTCGCCTTTAATTGGTGTAGCTACATAGCTAACATTTTTAACTGGTGAATATAGAGAATCTGTATAAATAATACCAAGAGGTTGTCCTTCATTTTGGTACATTCTTTTATTTACATCAGAACGTACGAATCCACGGCCTAAACGAGCCTGAAGTTCCATGTGCATAGAACCTCCTTCAGACAAAGTACAAATTGGTAAATCTTTGTTTAACACAGTAACTCCTGTTGGACATTCGATATCACCTGCTAAGACTGTTTTTGGTCCTTCCTGGTCAATACGAAGTGTATAAACTTCATTGTCATGAATATCAATATCTAAAATCAATTGTTTCAAATTTAAAATAATTGAAGCAACGTCTTCTTTTACCCCTTTAATACCTGTAAATTCGTGGTATACGCCGTCAATACGAATACTGAAGATCGCACCTCCAGGAATTGAAGATAATAATACACGGCGAAGTGCATTACCTAATGGTGTACCATAACGATATTCTAATGGTTCTAATAAGAATTTACCTACTTTTGTTGTTTCTTCGATAGTCGAAATTTTATACTTTGTGCTCATTTGGACACCTCCTTAGTATGGTGACTATCCACGAGGTCGTTTTGGTGGACGACATCCGTTGTGTGGAATTGGTGTTACATCATTGATCATTGTAATTTCTAAACCAGCTACCTGTAATGCTCTGACAGCTGCTTCACGTCCAGGTCCAGGTCCTTTTACATCTACGGATACTGTCTTCATTCCGTGATCCATTGCTGCTTTTCCAGCTGCTTCTCCTGCTAACTGGGCTGCATATGGTGTTGATTTACGACTTCCCTTGAATCCTAATGCTCCAGCACTGCTCCATGCTACTGCATTTCCACTTTCGTCTGTGATTGTTACGATTGTATTATTGAAAGTCGAGTGAATGTGTGCACATCCTCGCGCAATATTCTTTTTAACACGTCTTTTACGTGTCTTTTGTACTTTTGCCATTCTTTACTCTCCTTCCCTACTACTTCTTCTTGTTAGCCACTGTCTTGGCTTTTCCTTTACGTGTTCTTGCGTTTGTCTTTGTTCTTTGTCCACGTACTGGCAATCCTTTTCTGTGACGCATTCCTCTGTAGCATCCAATTTCCATCAATCTCTTGATGTTTAATTGTACTTCTCTTCTTAAGTCTCCTTCGACTTTGATCGCATCGATTGTTTTACGAATTGCATTTAATTGTTCTTCAGTTAAATCTTTTACTCGAACATCTTCACTGATGCCTGCTTCTTCCAATACTTTCTTTGATGTTGTCAATCCAATACCATAGATGTATGTCAATGAAATGACAACTCGTTTATCGTTTGGAATATCTACTCCTGCTATACGAGCCATTTAGTTTCCTCCTACTTTAGTTTCCTTGTCTCTGTTTGTGTTTTGGGTTTTCACAAATTACCATCACACGTCCTTTGCGTCGAATTACTCGACACTTGTCGCAGATTGGTTTAACAGATGGTCTTACTTTCATCTTTCTTCCTCCTACGTAATGATTCACGTATTTTAATGGCCCTGCTAAAATGCGTATGTGTACATGCGGATTTTAACAGAAACGTGAATGTATAAATCGCAAGCAAAGTTGCGCTTATATATTATAAGCGCAACTTACTTGTTTTTCAAGGCTTCTTTTAATTCTGGCCAAATTTCTTCCATAGATTTTGACGCATCAATTTTTGAAACCATATTTTTTTCTTCATAATATGCGATTACTGGTTCAGTATTCTTTGCATATTCATCTAAACGAACCTTTAAGCTTTCTTCGTTGTCATCTTTACGTTGTGTTAATTCACCACCGCAAACATCACATACACCATCAAGTTTTGTTGGTTTTGAATAGATGTTGTAGATTTCTCCACAATTTTTACAAGTACGACGACCTGTAATACGACGAGTTAATTCGTCAAATGGAACATCCATATAAACAATTTTTTCAACTGCTAAATCTGTTCCATTAGTCATTTCTTCAAAAGCTTTTGCCTGAGCCAAAGTTCTTGGATATCCATCTAATAAATATCCGTTCTTTTTATCTTCCAAAGTGTTTAAGTAATCCTTAACCATTTTGTTTGTAATTTCATCAGGTACTAATAAACCTTTTTCAGAATATGCTTTTGCTTGTAGACCCAATTCAGTTCCACCAGCAATATTTGCACGGAAAATATCTCCTGTAGAAATATGATTCAAATTGAATTCTTCTTTGATCTTAGTAGAGAATGTTCCCTTACCAGAACCAGGAGCTCCCATAATAAATATATTCATATCTATTCTCCTGAAGATCTTAGTCTTCGTAATATTTCTTGTAAGATTTTTGAGTAATCAATCCTTGTACTTGACGTACTGTTTCAATAGCAACACCAACAACGATAATCATTCCTGTTCCACCCAAAGCCATTGAGCTTGGAAGATCAGGCCAAATTAATGGCATGACATGTGGCATAACAGCAATAAATGCTAAAGCAACAGATCCTAATACTGTAATTCTTGATAAAACACGGTTAATATAGTCTTTTGTTTCCGAACCTGGTCGAACACTAGGAATATATGATCCGGATTTACCCAAGTTTTCAGCAACTTTTTCTGGATTAATTTGCATCTTCGTATAGAAGAATGTAAAGAATAAAATCAATAATACATAAATTACAAGTGAATACCATGTTTGCAATCCTAACCATTTTTGCATTTCTTTAATGAAATCATTTGATGGAAAGAATGATGCAATTTGAATTGGTGCCATCATCAATGAACTAGCAAAGATGACCGGAATAACACTTGCTGAATTGACTTTCAATGGCAAGTAGTTTGCTTCACTTGGTTTACTCAATGAAATTGAACTTGATGTATATTGAATTGGAATTCTTCTTTCCGCTGTATTAATCAACGTAACAAAGATAATAATTAATAAGTATATTAATATATACGCAGCAAATAACCAAGCTCCATAGGAAGGCGCAGACTCACCTGAAATTAAGCTTGACCATGCACTAGAGAATTGTTGCGGCATACGCCCAACAATACCAGCCATAATTACCATGGAAATACCATTTCCAATACCTTTCATGGAAATTTGGTCTCCAATCCACACTAAAAACATGCTTCCTGCTGCAAATATTGTTGCAATATATAAAATCTTACTGATTGTAACACCGCCGACAATCAAACCTGTATATGCTTTTGAAAAACCATATACTAATGAGAATGATTGCACAAAGGCAAACACGACCGCAAGATATCTTGTGTACTTGTCTAATGTTTTACGACCATTAGCCCCTGCTTTACTCAACTCTGTTAAGTGAGGAATAACGTCCATACTTAATAACTGAATAATGATAGAAGCTGTGATATAGGGAGTAACTCCTAAAGCGAAGACAGAGAACTGTTCAAGTCCTCCACCTCCTAATAGATTTAACATTGCGAACAATGAGTTTTCCCCAAGACCATTTACTAAATCTGTTGTATTTACATCAGGTACAGTAATGGCTGATCCCAAACGATAGACAAGAAAGGCAAATAGGGTGAATAGAATCCTA
>OGIV01000592.1_pt1 | contig 26265 bp, 20 predicted proteins | sample 1571861 | NCBI WGS metagenome assembly OGIV01 (sample SAMEA2582099, study PRJEB24529) | metagenome | biome: Human gut stool | place: China | collected 2011 | reverse complement strand
AGGGCATCGACCGCACCGATATGGAAAAGCTGGCTGCCAGCATCGTGGATACCCTCTCCGGCGAGCACTACATCAAGGCCGTGGTTGGCATTGGCACCCCCATTGCCAATGTGAAGGATCTGGCTACCTCCTTTAAGGAAGCCCAGATCGCCATGGAAGTGAGCAAGGTGTTCGATACCGAAAAGCAGATCATCCGCTATGATAATCTGGGCATTGCTCGTCTGATCTACCAGCTGCCCACCACCGTTTGCGAGATGTTCCTGCGCGAGGTGTTCAAGCAGGGCAGCATCGAGAGCCTGGATCAGGAGACCCTGTTCACCATCCAGCGCTTCTTCGAGAACAACCTGAATGTGTCTGAGACCAGCCGCGGCCTGTTTGTCCACCGCAACACGCTGGTGTATCGTCTGGAAAAGATCAAAAAACTGACCGGTCTGGATCTGCGTGAGTTCGACGATGCCATCGTCTTTAAGGTGGCGTTGATGGTCAAGAAGTACCTGTCCAACAACCCGGCCAAATATTAAGCAACCGCTTGCGGCACAAAGCCGTCGGCGCAGAACCGGCCGCTCGAAACCGATGCTGGCCGGTTCTTTTTGGTTTGGAGAAAATTATTGGGAGCGAAAAACGCATGATAGATTTTGAACACGTTTCAAAGCAGTACAAGCACAACGCAAAGCCTGCCCTGGAGGATGTCAACTTCCATGTGGATGACGGCGAGTTTGTTTTTCTGCTGGGTCACTCGGGCGCGGGCAAATCCACCCTGCTCAAGCTGATCCTGCGCGAGGAGACCCCCACCGAGGGCCGCGTGCTGGTGAACGGGCAGGATGTTGCCCGCCTGCGCCGCCGCAAGATCCCCTACCTGCGCCGTCAGATGGGCATCATCTTTCAGGATTTCCGGCTCATCCCCACCATGACCGTTTACGAGAACATTGCCTTTGCCATGCATGTTACCAACATCGGGCACAAGCAGATCAAGGAGCGCGTGAATTACATGCTGGAGCTTGTCCACCTGGAGGACAAGGCAAAGGTCTACCCCGACCTGCTCTCCGGCGGTGAGCAGCAGCGTGTGGCTGTGGCCCGCGCCCTGGCCCACGCCCCCAAGCTGGTGATTGCGGACGAGCCCACCGGCAACATCGACCCCGAACTGAGCCTTGAGATGATGGAGCTGCTGGAGCGTGTCAGCGAGATGGGTATCACTGTGCTGGTGGTCACCCATGAGCACGAGCTGGTCCGTCACTTTGACCGCCGCGTGGTCACCCTGTCCGGTGGACACATCATCTCCGATGTGCCCACGGGCTCCATGATCCCCCACCCGCCCGTAGACCCGAAGGAACTGGAAATGGAGGTGTCGCTGGTATGATGAAGCCTTCTACGTTCGGTTTCCTTGTGGTGCGCGGCGTGCGCAACCTGGGCAAGCACTGGGCCATGACCATTGCCTGCATCGCCTCCCTGAGCGTCTGTATGACCCTGAACACCTTTGCCACGCTGGCGGAAGTCAATGTGAACAGCATGGTGAACTATCTGGGCCAGCAGAACGAGATGGTGGTCTATGTGGACCCCGAAGCCGACGATGCCACCATCCAGTCGGTAGGGGAGCGCATCACTGCCACCCCGGGCGTGAGCCGAGTGCAGTACATGTCCAAGGAGGATGTGCTCAACCAGTACCGTGGGTACATGGCGGATTACGCCGTCCTGCTGGACGAATTTGAGAATGATAACCCCTTCAAGGCCAACTACCGTGTCTCTCTGGCAGACCTGAGCCAGATGCAGACCATGAGCCAGAACTTCCAGAGCATCCCGGGTGTGTACAGCGTTACCGCCCCCATTGAGATGACCCAGACCTTTGTGGAGGTCCAGCGGGCCGTGACCAAGGTGGGCCAGATCGTGATCCTGGTGCTGATGGCGGTCAGCATCATCACGGTGGGCAGCACCATCCGCCTGAGCGTTTTTGCCCGCCGCCGTGAGATCGAGATCATGAAGTATGTGGGCGCGACCAACCACCTTGTCACCCTGCCCTTTTTTGTAGAGGGCCTGACCATGGGCCTGATCTCCGGTGCCATCACCTCGGTAGCCGGTATCTTCGGCTATGCCTACATCGTGCAGGCCTCCAGCACGCTGGGCGGGTTGTGGCAGCTGCTCATGGGCACCGCCATGGTGCCTGTGGATGCCGTCTGGCCTACCATCCTGACGTACAGTCTGGCCGGTGGTGCGCTGGTGGGTGCGCTGGGCAGCATGTTCTCCATCCGCAAGCATCTGAATGTGTAAGCGAAAGGAGCCTTCTCTGTGAAACAAGCAAAACACTCTGCGGGCTTCCGCCTGCACCTCATGTATACCCCCACCCACGCAAAGCCCGCCCCCGGGCACAGCCGGGCCATGCGCGCCGCCAGCCTGTTTCTGGCGGCGGCCTGCCTGCTGCTGAGCGTTTCGGTCTACCCGGCCACGGCGGCTACCAGCATGTCCAGCCTGCAGAACAAGCTGGATAAGCTCTCCCAGTCCATTGTACAGCACAAAAAGGAACTGTCCAATGCAAAAAAGAAGGAGCAGGCCGCCAAGGCGCTGGAATCGGAGCTGAAGGAAAAGGTCACGGTGGTCCAGAGCCAGATCAGCGTGCTGAAGGGCCAGATCGCCGAGGTGCAGAACAGCATCGGCCTGAAGGAACAGGAGATCGCCGCCAAGGAGCAGCAGATCACCGAAAAAGAAGCGGAGATCGCCGACCAGTGGGGGGATTTCAAGCAGCACATGGCCGCCATGCAGGAGCTGCGGGACGGCGGCAGCGTTGCCATGCTGTCCGCGGTGAACGACCTGTATGAGCTGCTGACCTTCAACGAGGTCATGCAGGACATCTCCATCAAGGACACCGAGATCCTGGACAACATGAAGAACGCCAAGGAAGCGCTGGAAAGCGATAAGCTGACGCTGGAATCCCAGCGCAGCGAGCTGCAAAGCAAAAAGGCAGATCTGGATGCCCAGAACAGCCAGATGCGTGCCAAGCAGAACGAGCTCAACTCCAGCGTGGCCGCCGCCCAGATGAGCGCTGCCGAGGCGCAGCAGGCCCAGAAGGACGCGCAGGCTGCCATTGAATCGGACGAGATGAACTATGAGGCCGTCAAGAAGCAGATCCAGAAGATGATCGCCGCGGCCGCTGCCTCCAAGCCCACCCTGAGCTTTACCGGCTTCATCTGCCCGCTCAAGAGCTATAGCCGCATTTCCAGTGAGTACGGCTGGCGCAAGAACCCCGTTACGGGGGTCAACAAGCTCCACGCCGGTACCGACTTTGCCGCCCCGGGCGGCACGCCCATCTATGCAGCCGCCAGCGGTTATGTGCAGGTGGCGGGCTGGTCCAGCGGCGGCTACGGCAACTATGTCATCATCTACCACGGCAAAATGTCCGATGGCAACCAGTACAGCACCCTGTACGGCCACATGCGGTCGGTCGCCACCTCGGCGGGCAAGTATGTCCAGCAGGGTGAGATCATCGGTTATGTGGGCAGCACCGGCAACTCTACCGGCAACCACCTCCATCTGGAGGTCTGGAAGGGCGGCTCCAAGGCCAATGCCGTCAACCCCCGTGGTTATATCCCCATGAAATAATCTGCATTGTATCAAAGGAGGCCGTCAGGGCTTATGAAGGAAGAAAAACGCAAGCGCATCCTGCGCGTGGGCTGTCTGATCCTGGCAGGGATCTTTGCACTTTCCATGCTGGGCAGCGTGGTTATGATGCTGCTGGTCTGACAGAGGAGGGAAAAAGATGAACCGTAAGATATCGGTCGGCATGGCGGTCAGCATCGTCATCCTGGCTATGACCGTTACCTTTTCCATTACCATGCTGGTGGCGATGCGCCTGTTTGACAGCACCGTTTCCAGCGTGAAGGAAAAGGAGAGCATGTACAACAAGATCGCTGAGGTGGACCGCTATGTCCGCAGCAACGATTACTATCCCATCGATGAGACCACCCTCTACGACCGCCTGACGGCTGGCTACCTGCTGGGCACCGGCGACAAATACGCCCGCTATTTCAGCGCCACCGCCTATACGGAGCTGATGAATACCCAGAACGGCACCCTGATCGGCATCGGCGTGGAGTTGGCTGTGGATCAGTCCGGCTATGCCAAGGTCATCAAGGTCTACGATGAATCCCCCGCCAAGGAGGCCGGCATTCAGGTCGGCAACTACATCACCGCTGTGGACGGCACCGATGTCAAGAGCATGAGCAGTGTGGATGTCATCCAGACCCGCCTGCGCGGCGAGAGCGGAACCACCGTCAATGTGACCTGGCTGGACAGCGAGGCCTCTGAACATACTGCCGACCTGACCCACTCCGGCTACAGCTCCACCACCGTGGATTACCAGATGGTGCAGGGCAATGTGGGCTACATCCGGATCCGCCAGTTTGATTCCACCACCCCCAGTGAGCTGGATTACGCCATCCGCAGCCTGAGCGCCAATGGCGCAGGCAGCCTGGTGTTTGACCTGCGTGATAACGGCGGCGGCCTGCTGGACGATGCCATCCAGTGCATCGACCTGATCGCCCCGGAGGGCACGCTGGCCTTTGCTGAGGACAAGAACGGCACCCAGACCCTGCTGGGCACCAGCACCAGCGAATCCCAGATCGGCCTGCCCGTTGTCTGCCTGGTCAACGGAAGCACTGCCAGCGCTGCGGAGCTCTTTGCCAGCAGCCTGCGCACCCTGAATGGTGCCCGTCTGGTGGGCACCACCACGCAGGGCAAGGGCACCATCCAGAGCAGCCCCCAGCGCCTGTCCGATGGCAGTGCTGTGGTGGTCACCGTGGCAAAGCTGGTCTGCGGCGACGGCAGCTGCTTTGACGGCACCGGCCTGACCGTGGATGTGGAGCGCCCCCTGACTGCAGACGAGCAGATCGCATACTATGATTACACTGTGGAGAACGACCCCCAGATCCAGCGTGCCGTGAGCACCGCCCAGCAGATGAGCGGTACCACCACCGTGAGCGGTGTCAACGAGGCCGCTTCCAGTGAAGCTGCCGACAGTGCCGCCGCCGAGAGCGTAGCGGAAGGGGACGCTGAGGCTGCATCTGCCGAGAGCACTCCGGCAGAGACTGCGCCCGCCGAAAGTGAAGCGGCAGGGGAGAGCACTGCATCCAGTAGTCAAGAATAAGAGAACAACCCTCTCCGTCAGCGCTGACGCGCTGCCACCTCTCCCGAAGGGCGAGGTCTTGGCAATTCATGCAAAGTTTGCGGTTTTGTCAAAAGCTCCCCCTTTGGGGGAGCTGGCGAGCGAAGCGAGACTGAGAGGGTTATTTTGGAAAAGAAAGGATAGAGCCATGCCCGAACTGACCGACCTGTCTTATGTGCGCACCCTGTGCGAAAAATATGATTTTGCCCTTTCCAAGGGCTTTGGCCAGAACTTCATTGTCAACCCCGGCCTGCCCCCCAAGATCGTGGATGCCAGCGGCGTGGACAAGCGCTGCGGCGTGCTCGAGATCGGCCCCGGCATCGGCGTGCTGACCCGGGAGCTGGCAAAGCGGGCGGCAAAGGTGGTCTCCATCGAGGTGGACGAGCGCCTGCCCCCCCTGCTGGCCGAGACAATGGCCGGTGTGGACAATTTCAAGCTGGTATTGCAGGATGTGCTCAAGGTGGATCTGAAAGCCCTGATCGCGCAGGAGTTCCCCGGGATGCCGGTGGCGGTCTGCGCCAACCTGCCCTACTATATTACAAGCCCTATTGTGATGAAGCTGCTGGGTGACCGCCTGCCCATCGAGAGCCTGACCGTGATGGTGCAGAAGGAAGCTGCCGATCGTCTGGCCGCTGCCCCGGGTACCCGGGCCTCCAGCGCCATCAGCTGCGCGGTGAGCTATTACGCGACCTCTAAGATGATGTTCACCGCCGCCCCGGGCAGCTTTTACCCGGCCCCCAAGGTGACCAGCGCCGTGGTGCGGATGGAGATCCGCCCCACCCCCGCCGTGCAGGTGGAGGACGAGGAGGGCTACTTTGCCCTTGTGCGCGCGGCCTTTGGCCAGCGGCGCAAAACTGCAGCCAATGCCATTGCCAGCGGCCTGGGGATGCCCAAGGATGCCGTGACTGCTGCCATTGAAGCAGCCGGTTTCGATGCCCGCATCCGTCCCGAGGCCCTGACGCTGGAGGATTTTGCAAAGATCCAGAACGCTCTGGCCCGGTGACTTGTTTTAATAATTCGGTTTTCCAATAGCAGGAGCTCTTCGCAAAGCGTGGAGCGCCTGCTCTTTTAGAATATAAAGCAAAAATACAGTGTCTTTTTGACGAGAACAATTCCGGTTGTTTTGTCTGTGGCATTGTTTGTTAAATTTCCTGCACGCTTTACCATGTAAAAGCAAATATATTTCATCGTTTTTGCGCGGCAGACTTTGCTTTTTGAAGAAAAAGCTGTGCGTGCTCCATTGACATCTTTTTATTTCAATGGTACAATATATGACGTGTTAAGGTTTTGCGGGAGGAGCACAGGTGCAGACAGAGGGGTCTGTTTCTGCGCTCTTTTGTATTCCCTGGCAATACAGGATTCAAAAAACCTCCGCAGAATAGTGGGAAAACAGCAGGACATCCCGCCCTGCACCATGCACTGAAGCACGGAATTATTATAGGGAGGAAAACACAATGAACAACAACTACGAGTCTCATGCAATCAGCCGCCGCAGCTTTCTGAAGGCTTCCGGTGTCGTTGGTGCCGCCGGCATTCTGGCCGCCTGCGGCGGCAACTCTGGCAGCAGCTCCACCGCCGCTTCCTCTGGTGCTACCAGCGCTCCCAACACCACCGGCGCTACCCCGCTGAAGGAGTTCATCTCCTGGGAGAGCACCAACCGTGAGCTGGAGAGCTGGAACATGCTGTACAGCCAGATGGCTTCCGACATGAATGTCACCACCAACCTGTGGGAAGGCCTGCTGAGCTTTGACTGCTACGGCAAGGCTGTGCCTTCTGTGGCTAAGGAGTGGAGCCACAATGAGGACTCTTCCGTTTGGACCTTCAACCTCCGCGACGATGTGGACTGGGTGGATGTGAACGGCGAGGTCAAGGCTCACCTGACCAGCAAGGACTTCCTCGTGGGTCTGGAGTGGGTGCTGAACGCAGCCAAGAACCAGGCCAACAACACCTCCATGCCCAACGAGACCCTGACCGGTGCTGCTGATTATTATCAGAAGACCAGCGATATGGGCGATGCTGCTGCCGACCTGACCTACCAGGATATGCTGGACGCAGGCGTGGGCGTTGAGGCTCCGGACGACTACACCCTGGTCTTCACCTGCAAGGATCCCTGCCCTTACTTCGATACCGTTGCTGCCTACACCAGCTTCTACCCCGCCTCTGAGGATCTGATCAACGAGCTGGGCGTTGAGGGCTTCCGTGCCTGCGATTACACCAACATGTGGTACAATGGTCCCTATGTGGTGGAGGAGTTCATCAGCCAGAACACCAAGAGCTACATCCCCAACCCCAACTACTTTGGTGCAAACGATGTGTCCCGCTTCGACCGCTTCACCGTTACCATGATCAGCGACGGCACCGTTACTTTCCAGCTGTACCAGAACCGTGAGCTGGACGAGATGGATGTGGGCGAGAGCACCCTGACCACCATCCAGGCTGATCCCAACAGCGAGTACAATGATCAGCTGTGCGAGAAGCGCCCCAAGAAGTTCAGCTACCAGATGCACTTCAACTACCAGAAGAACAACGAGGACGGCACCCCCGACGACAACTGGAACAAGGCGATTGCCAACACTGCTTTCCGTCAGTGCTTCTACAAGGGCCTGGAGATGACCAACTGGTATGCACGTACCAACAAGATCAACCCCCTGAAGTGCGAGAACGATTACTACACCATGCCCGGTGTCTGCTACAACACCCAGGGCCAGGAGTACTCCACCCTGGTTGCCAAGGAGATGGGCTTCGACAAGGAAGCATACGATGGCAAGACCATGATCCGCCTGCGCGCCAACAACGGCGACATCGCTGACCTGAAGAAGCAGGCCATGGACGAGCTGAGCGCCATCGGCGTTACCTTCCCTGTCCACGCTGCTTACTACATCATCGCCGCCAACTCCACCGCTCTGGACAACGCAACCGTGCTGAAGCAGTGCTTCACCGACAGCTTCGGCGATGACTTCATCGTGCTGGACATCAAGACCTTTGTTTCTTCCCTCACTCAGGAAGTCCGCAATCCTCAGCTGCAGAGCTTCGTCATCAACGGCTGGGGCGCTGACTACGGCGATCCCGTCAACTTCGTTGGTCAGGAGATCCTGCACGACGACAACGCTTACTACAGCTGGTACTACTCCAACATCGCCAAGGTCGTGGAGGCCGGCCCCGCTGACTGGCAGAAGGATCTGGTGGCCTGCTACGAGGAGTTCACCGATCTGGTCAACACCGCAAAGGCCATCGTCGATGATACCGATGCCCGCTACGCTGCCTTCGCAAAGGCTGAGGCCAGCATGCTGAACAACGTTCTGGCCTGCCCCTGCTACTTCGAGGTTGCCTGGACTCTGACCCACGCCAACGAGTACAGCAAGATCAACGCTGTGTATGGTCCCTGCAACTACAAGGCTGTGAACTGGGAGACCAGCGAAGAGGCTTACACCACCGAGCAGTACGAGGAGTTCGCCGCTGCATTCGACGCAGCTACCAAGGCTTAAGTTCCCCGTTTCCCCGCCCGAAAGGGTAGAAATAAAAGTTAAGGGTTCGATAACATGTTAAAATACACGGTTAAGCGGCTGCTCCAGTCGCTTGTCACAATCTTTCTGATCGCAACAGCAGTTTTCCTGATGATGCGCTGCCTGCCGACGGACTACTACTTCACTGAGGAACAGCTCATGAAGTTTACCGATCAGCAGAAGACCGCCGCTCTGGAAGCAGCTGGCCTGACCGATCCCATCCCCACCCAGCTGGTCAAGTTCTATAACAACCTGCTGCATCTGGATTTCGGCACTTCCCGCCGCATCCAGAACGGTGCCCCGGTGGTCAAGGTCATTGGTAAAAAGTTTGGTGTCTCCATGCGTCTGGGCCTCACCGCCTCCGGCATCTCTCTGGTGGTCGGTGTGCTGATGGGCATCCTGCAGGCGGCATTTAAGGACAAGGTATTCGACTGGATCGGCACGGCCTACACCGTGTTCGTCAACGCGGTCCCGTCGCTGGTGTCGTATTCTCTGGTGCTGGTCTTTGGTTCCAAGTACCTGGGATTCCCCACGCTGTATTCCACCCGCAATGTGAGTGCTTCCAGCGTGCTCCCCATCACCTGCCTTTCGCTGGCATCCATTGCAGGCTATGCCCTGTGGACCCGCCGCTACATGGTGGATGAGCTGACCCGCGACTATATCAAGCTGGCCCGTGTCAAGGGCCTGAGCTCCCGCGAGATCATGTTCAAGCATGTTCTGCGCAACGCCATGGTCCCCATGGTGCAGTATATCCCCCAGTCCATCCTGCTGACGGTTGGCGGCTCCCTGCTGATGGAACGGTTCTTCTCCGTTCCCGGCATGGGCCCCCTGCTGACGGATGCCATCCAGCGCTATGACCTGAATGTCGTTCAGACCCTGGTCATCCTCTACGCCGTGCTGGGCATCGTGGGCGTGTTCCTGGGCGATGTGCTGATGATGGTGGTTGACCCCCGTATTACTCTGACCGGAAAGGAGGAGGCTCGCTGATGGCTAAGGCATCGGATTTTGAGGGCAAGAAGCCCGAAGAACTGTTCTACTTTGTGGATTATTCCCCGGAAGAAGCTGAACGCATCGGCTACTCCAACTATTCCTACTGGGGTTCTGTCATCCAGAACTTCTTCAAGCAGAAGGTCGCTGTCTTCTGCCTGATCCTGTTCCTGGCGCTGACGGTGTTCTCCTTCATTGCGCTGAGCGTTGGCAAGTATCACTACACCACCCTGATCTCTGATTCCAGCAAGGCTTTCATCAGGCCCAACAGTGAGTACTGGTTCGGTACCGACAACCTGGGCCGTGACTACTGGTGCCAGGTGTGGTACGCCACCCAGGTGTCCATCCGTCTGGCTCTGGTGGTCGCCGTGGGCGAGAGCATCGTGGGTGTGATCTTCGGCCTGATCTGGGGCTATGTGCGCAGCCTGGACCGCTTCTTCACGGAGCTGTACAACCTGATCGACAACGTGCCCTATATCATCTATATGACCCTGATCGCCCTGATGGTGGGCCAGAGCTTCTGGATCATGGCCATCTCCATGATCGCCATCAACTGGCTTTCCATGGCACGCCGTGTCCGCAACATGGTGTTCATGTTCCGTGACCGCGAGTATAACCTCGCGTCCCGCTGCCTGGGCACCCCGCTGTGGCGCGTGCTGACCAAGAACATCCTGCCGTATCTGGTCTCCGTTATCATCCTGCGTATGGCACTGTCCATCCCGGGCACCATCAATCTGGAATCCACGCTGTCCTACCTGGGCCTGGGCCTGGGCATCGACACGCCTTCTCTGGGCCTGATCCTGAGCAAGGTGCGCGGCTTCTTCCTGGATTATCCGTACCTGCTGGTTTTCCCTGCATCCATCGTGTCCATCATTTCCATTTCTTTCTATATCATGGGCAACGCTTTGTCGGATGCGGCTGATCCGCGCAACCACGTTTGATAGATTGGAGAGAGAGACGTAAATGGATAGACAACCGATTATCTCTGCCAAAGACGTGGAGATCACTTTCAGCCTGCGCGGCCGCAAGCTGAACGCCATCCGCAAGTGCTCGCTGGACCTGTACGAAGGCGAGACCCTTGCCATCGTGGGCGAGTCCGGTTCGGGCAAGTCCGTATTCACCAAGACCTTTGTGGGTATGCTGGATGCCAACGGTAAGATCACCGGCGGCTCCATCATGTTTGAAGGCCGCGATATGACCAAGTTCACCGAGAAGGATTGGCTGGGTGTCCGCGGCAAGAAGATCGCCATGGTCATGCAGGACCCCATGACCAGCCTGAACCCGCTGAAGAAGATCGGCAAGCAGATCCAGGAGAGCATTGAGCATCACCAGGGTCTGAAGGGCGAGGAAGCCAAAAAGGCTGCCATCGAGATGCTGGGCAAGGTGGGTATCCCCGACCCCGAGCGCCGGTACGAGCAGTACCCCCACGAGTTCTCCGGCGGTATGCGTCAGCGTGTCGTCATTGCCATTGCAGCGGCCTGCCGCCCGCAGGTCCTGATCTGCGACGAGCCCACCACTGCACTGGACGTGACCATTCAGGCACAGATCCTGCAGCTGATCCGCGACCTGCAGAAGGAGCTGGGCATGTCCGTTATCTACATCACCCATGACCTGGGCGTTGTGGCAAACGTGGCAGACCGTGTGGCCGTGATGTATGCCGGCCAGATCGTGGAATACGGCACTGTTGAGGAGATCTTCTACGACGCATGGCACCCCTACACCTGGGCTCTGCTGCAGGCTCTGCCGCAGCTGGGCACCAAGGGTGAGGCCCTGCCCAGCGTGGATGGTACTCCCCCGAACCTGTTCAACGAGATCAAGGGTGACGCATTTGCGCCCCGCAACAAGCATGCGCTGGCAATCGACTTTGTGCAAGAGCCTCCGTTCTTCCAGGTGTCCGAGACCCACGCCGCAAAGACCTGGTATCTGGACCCGCGCGCTCCCAAGATCGAGCGGCCGCACTCCATCCAGAACCTGCGTGAGAAAATGGGAAAGATGGGAGGCGCCAACTTAAATGGCTGAACGCGAAAAGCTGATTGAGCTGAAAGACCTTCAGATCACCTTTGGCTCCGGTAAGAAGAAATTTGTTGCTGTCGATCATGTCAACTTTGACATCTATAAGGGCGAGACCTTCTCGCTGGTCGGCGAGTCCGGCTCCGGCAAGACCACCATTGGCCGTGCCATCTGCCGCATCAACCCGACCTCCGGCGGCGACATCTTCTTCAAGGGCCAGAAGATCAACGGCAAGATCTCCAAGGAACTGGACAAAGAGGTCATCCGTAAGATCCAGATGATCTTCCAGGACCCCATGGCTTCGCTGAACGAGCGCGCCAAGGTGGAGTATATCATTGCCGAGGGCCTGCTGAACCATCATCTCTACAAGGATCAGGATGACCTGCACGAAAAGGTGATGAACGCCCTGCATGAGGTCGGCCTGCTGCCGGAGTTTGCCTCCCGCTTCCCCCATGAGTTCTCGGGCGGCCAGCGCCAGCGCATCGGCATTGCCCGTGCTCTGGTCATGGAGCCGGAGTTCATCGTGGCCGATGAGCCCATCTCCGCACTGGATGTCTCCATCCGTGCACAGGTGCTGAACCTGCTGAACGAGATGAAGAAGAGCCGCGGTCTGACCTACCTGTTCATTGCACATGACCTGTCGGTGGTCCGGTTCATCTCGGATCGTATCGCTGTTATCAGCAAGGGCCGCATCGTGGAGCTGGCTGAGGCGGAGGAGCTGTTCCTCCATCCGCTGCATCCCTACACCAAAGCCCTGCTGAGCGCGGTCCCCATCCCTGACCCCAGCCTTGAAAAGCACAAGAAGCTGCTGGTCTATGACCCCTCGATCCACGATTACAGCGTGGATAAGCCGGTCTGGGAAGAGATCGCAAACGGCCACTTCGTGTATGGCAACCAGCGTGAGCTGGAAGGCTACCGCAAGGAGTATGAAAGCCAGCTGTAAGCTGAACCGCTTTCCTGTATTTTAACACAATGACCCCGCCGCGCTGGGAGCTTTCCCGCGCGGCGGGGTTTTGTGCTGCCATGGAGAGAAAAAAGAACCGGACGCTTCAAAAACGTCCGGTTCTGCTTTTGCGATTGGTTATTGGTCCACTCGATCAGGCCTGAGCGGCTGCGTCAAATGCAGCGGCAAACTCATCGTACTGTTCGGTGGTGTAGGCCTCCTCACTGGTCTCCCAGTTCACAGCCTTGTAGTTGCAGGGACCATACATTGCGTTGATCTTGCTGTACTCGTTGACGTGGGTCAGGCACCAGGTCACATCATAGACGGTGGGGAAGATCAGGTTCTCGTCCAGGAAGTAGGCCTCAGCCTTGGCAAATGCTGCGTAGCGTGCATCGGTGTCGTCAACGATGGCACGTGCCTCGTTCACCAGATCGGTGAACTTCTCATAGGCAGCCACCAGCTCGGTCTGGTAGCTGGCGGGACCATTGTTCACAATGCCTGCAATGTTGGTCATGTTGCAGCTGTAGTAAGCGTTTTCATCGTGAATGATGATCTGGGTCAGGAAGTTGATGGGATCGCCGAAGTCAGCGCCCCAGCCCATGTGGGTGAAGCTCTGCAGCTTGGGAGCCACGACTTCCTTCATGGTGGAGGACACGAAGGTGTTGACATCCAGCACGATGAAGTCATCGCCGAAGCTGTCGGTGAAGCACTGCTTCAGGACGGTGGCGTGGTCCAGAGCGGAGGTGGAGCCGGCCAGAACGTAGTAGGAGCAGTGAACAGGGAAGGTGACACCAATGGCGCTCAGCTCTTCCATAGCCTGCTTCTTCAGCTCGGTGATGTCGCCGTTGTTGGCGCGCAGACGCTTCATGGTCTTGCCATCGTAAGCCTCGCCGTCCAGACCCATCTCCTTGGCCACCAGGTTGGTGTAGTCGGTGCCATCAGAGGTGTAGCACAGACCCTTCATGGTGAAGAAGTCGTTCTCACACTTCAGGGGATTGATGGGGTTATAACGGGCGAAGAACTTGTTCAGCACCATGCCCTTGGAGAAGCACTGACGGAACGCCTTGTTGGCAATGGCCTTGTTCCAGTTCTCATCGGGGGTGCCGTCGGTGTTCATTTTGTCGTAGTTGAAGATGAAGCAGTAGCTGAACTTCTTGGCACGCTTCTCGCACAGCTGCTGATTGTACTCGTTGGAAGGGTCGGACTGAATGGTGGTGATGCTGCTCTCGCCCAGATCCACCTCGTCCAGCTCGCGGTTCTGATACAGCTGCAGGCTGATGGCGCCATCGCTGATCATGGTGACAGTGAAACGCTCAAAGCGGCTGACGTTGGCAGCATCGTAGTAGTTGGGGTTGGGGATGTAGCTCTTGGTGTTGCCCTGGATGTACTCCTCCACCATATAGGGTCCGTTGTACCACATGGTGGTGTTGTCGCAGCCCCGGAAGCCATCGATACCCAGCTCCTCGATCAGAGCGGGAGCCACGGGGTAGAAGCTGGTGTAGGCAGCAACGGTATCAAAGTAGGGGCAGGCGTTGGGGCAGGTAAACACCAGAGTGTAATCATCCGGAGCTTCGATGCCCACACCGGCAGCCAGCATGTCCTCATAGGTCATATCAGCGGCAGCGTCACCGGCTTCCTTGGTCAGCTGGTAGTACTCGTAAGCACCCACAATGGTGTCGTTGGGCATGGAGGTGTTGTTGGCCTCGTTCTTGATGGCGTTCATCACCCATTCAAAGCCAACCAGGAAGTCCTTGCTGGTCAGGTGAGCCTTCACCTCACCGTTGCAATCCACCCAGTCCACGTCGTCCCGCAGGTGGAAGGTCCAGACGGTGGCATCCTCATTGTGCTCCCAGCTGGAAGCGATGGCGGGAACCACCTTGCCGTAGCAGTCAAAGCTCAGCAGGCCGTCCCACAGGTTGGTGACCACGTTGGCATCCTCAGCCCTCTGGCTGTACAGCATGTTCCAGCTTTCCAGCTCACGGTTGCCGCTCTCAAAGGAGATGAACTCCTTCAGGGGGGTAGCGCCGGTGGAGTTGGGGGCAGCAGCACCGCTGGCGGCAGCGCCATTGCCGGTGTTGTTGGACTTTTCGCCGCAGGCTGCCAGCAGGCTGGCGGCACCCACAGCACCTGCACCCTTCAGGAAGGTGCGGCGATCAAAATTGAAGCTCATTGGATGATCCTCCCAGATCTTGCGCGGACAGAGCCGCGCGTTTTTCCTTTTCCTAAATGCAGTGAGGCTGTCTGCCTTTCCAAAAAGTGCACAGGAAAGACAAAAGTCGCACCGCTGTATATTTTAGCACTTTACTGGAAAGAAGTCAATCCGCCACAGCATAGAATTAGAAACAAAACGGTGACAAACACTTTCGTGGGAAAAGAACATGGAAAAAATTACTATAAAATGGAAAGAACTGTATATCTGTGAAGAACAGGCAAAAGAGAGAAACTGTTCACGCCGTGCGCACAAAACAGCTATCTTTTTTCACAAAAACATGATACAATAAAGTGTATCTGTATCAATAAGGAGCGCACCATGAAGAAACTGACCTCGATGTACAAACGCTACATGTTCCACCCCATTTTATATAAGACCGTGACCCGCACCTCCATTGTGGCCGTTCTGATGCTGCTGTGGCAGCGCTATGTCAGCGATGGTACGTTTACCATCTGGGAGGCCCCGGGCTTTCTGTGCGGCGTGGTGCTGCTCATCTGGGCCTGGGTGGACTACCTGCGGCTGGATGGCGTGACCATCCACCATCTGCTGGAGGAATTCAAGGGGATGGGCAAGCGGCAGAAAAAGATCCACTCCACCCGCTCCATCATCGACTATGCGGATGAGAAGATCGTCTCCTTTGAGGAGCTGGAACCCGAGGAGCGCACCTATTGCAGCCTGCTCTCCAATCTGGTGCTGGGCCTGCCGCTGGTCGCTGCTGCGCTGATCGCCAGCGTGCTGTAAGGGGGCCGCGGCATGGAACAAGAGCACAAGCAGCTGGTCATCGGCATTCTGGCCCATGTGGACAGCGGCAAGACCACCCTTTCCGAGGCCCTGCTCTACGGCACCGGCACCATCCGCAAGCTGGGCCGGGTGGACCATAAGGATGCCTTTCTGGACACCGACGCGCTGGAAAAGGCGCGCGGCATTACCATTTTCTCCAAGCAGGCCCTCTTCACGGCGGGCAATACCGATTTTACCCTGCTGGACACCCCGGGCCATGTGGATTTTTCCACGGAGACCGAGCGAACACTGCAGGTGCTGGATTATGCGGTGCTGGTTATCAGCGGCACCGACGGCGTGCAGAGCCATACCGAGACACTCTGGCGGCTGCTGCGGCGGTACCGCATCCCCACCTTTGTGTTCGTGAACAAGATGGATCTGCCCGGCCCGGGCAGGGAAGCGCTTCTGACCCAGCTGAACCGTCGGCTGGGGGATGGCTTTGTGGATTTTGGGGCAGAGCAGGCCGACCGGGACGAGGCGCTGGCTCTCTGCGATGAGCGGCTGATGGAGACGATGCTGGACCGGGGAATCCTGACCGATACCGACCTCATCCCCGCCATTGCCCGGCGGCATGTGTTTCCTTGCTGGTTTGGCTCAGCCCTGAAGCTGCAGGGTGTGGATGCGCTGGTGGAGGGCCTGGACCGCTATACCCGCCCGGCCCCTGCGCTGGAAGCCTTCGGGGCCAAGGTGTTCAAGGTGAGCCAGGACGAGCAGGGAAACCGCCTGACCTGGCTGCGGGTGACCGGCGGTGTGCTCAAAGTGAAAGCACAGCTCACCGGAGAGGCCGACGGGGAGCCATGGGCCGAAAAGGCCAACCAGCTGCGGCTCTATTCCGGCGCAAAGTTTACGCTGGCAGAGTGCATCGGCCCCGGCCAGGTGTGCGCCGTTACCGGCCTGACCAAAGCCCGCCCGGGCGAGGGTCTGGGGGCGGAACGGGACAGCGACCTGCCGGTGCTGGAGCCGGTTCTGAGCTATCAGGTGCTGCTGCCCGAGGGCGCAGACGTGCACGCCGCACTGGGAAAGCTCCATCGGCTGGAAGAGGAGGAGCCCCAGCTCCATGTGGTCTGGAACGAGACCCTGGGCGAGATCCATGTCCAGCTGATGGGCGAGATCCAGCTGGAGGTGCTGAAAAGCCTGCTGGCCGAGCGGTACGGGCTGGAGGTCAGCTTTGGCCCCGGCGGCATCCTGTATAAGGAGACCATCACCGAAGCCATGGAGGGCGTGGGCCACTACGAGCCTCTGCGCCACTATGCGGAAGTCCACCTCAAGCTGGAGCCGCTGCCCCGGGGCAGCGGGATGCAGTTTGCCGCCGACTGCCGGGAAGAGGTGCTGGACAAGAACTGGCAGCGGCTGGTGCTGACGCATCTTGAGGAAAAGCAGCATCTGGGCGTGCTCATCGGGGCACCTCTGACCGATGTGAAGATCACCCTCATTGCGGGCCGCGCTCACCTCAAGCACACCGAGGGCGGCGACTTCCGGCAGGCGACCTACCGCGCCGTCCGGCAGGGCCTGATGATGGCAGACCAGATCCACAAGACCCAGCTGCTGGAGCCGTGGTATGCCTTCCGGCTGGAGCTGCCCTCTGACAACGTGGGCCGCGCCATGAACGATATCCAGAACATGGGCGGCAGCTTTGACCCGCCCGAGACCGGCGCTGACGGGGATACCACCCTGCTCACCGGCACCGCACCGGCTTCCACCATGCGCAGCTACCCCATGGAGGTGGTGGGCTATACCCGGGGCAGGGGACACCTGACCCTGACGCTGGACGGCTACCGTCCCTGCCACAATGCAGCGGAGGTCATCGAGGCTGCGGGCTATGAGCCGGAACACGATCTCGATAACCCGGCGGATTCGGTGTTCTGCGCCCACGGGGCCGGATTTGTGGTGCCCTGGGAGCAGGTGCGCAGCCACATGCATGTGGACAGCGGCTGGGGCAAGACTGCAAAGACCGAGGAAGCGTTGCAGGCCCGTCCCCGCCGGATGGCCGCCTATCGTGCTACTTTGGAAGAGGATGCTGAGCTGCTGAAGATCTTTGAACAGACCTATGGGCCCATCAAGCGGGACCCGCTGGCGGCGTTCCGCCCCACCCAGAAGCGGGAACGCCCTGATTTCAACGCCGAGCAGTGGGAGATCCAGCCCGAATACCTGCTGGTGGACGGCTATAATATCATCTTTGCATGGGACGAGCTGAACGCACTCTCCAAAGAGAGCCTGGAAGCGGCCCGCCACAGGCTGATGGACATCCTCTGCAACTATCAGGGCTTTAAGAAGTGCGTGCTCATCCTTGTGTTTGATGCCTACCGTGTGCCGGGCAGCCCCGGCAGCATAGAGCAGTACCACAATATCCATGTGGTCTACACCCGGGAAGCCGAGACCGCCGATATGTTCATTGAGCGTGTCACCCATGAGATCGGCAAGGGCCGCCGCGTCCGCGTGGCTACCTCTGATGGCATGGAGCAGGTCATTATCCTGGGCCATGGTGCTCTCCGGGTCTCTGCCCGCATGTTCCATGAAGAAGTGCAGGAGGCGGAGAAGGAGATCCGGAGGTATTTGCAGGGGGAAGGGTAACATCCTCGCCCTCTCCGTCAGCGCTTACGCGCTGCCACCTCTCCCAAAGGGAGAGGCAATGCTGCCTTTCCGCAATAGGCTCCCCCTTTGGGGGAGCTGGCAAAGCCTTACGGCTTTGACTGAGAGGGCGAAATCTCACCCGAAAGGAGCCGCCTATGTTCGAAATAACTTCCGATTTTGTCTGGCAGGCCATCCAGCCCCGCCCCCGGGATGCGCATAAGGGAACCTTTGGTTCCGTGCTGGCGGTGGCGGGCAGTGCGTCCTACCGGGGCGCGGCGGCGCTGGCCGTGGAAGGTGCCCTGCGCACCGGAGCCGGTATCGTTACGCTGGCAAGTGTGGAGCCGGTGCTGGCGGCTGTGGCCGCCCGCCTGCCCGAGTGCTGTCTCTGCCCCTGCGAAGCGGGGGCAGGGGGCGGCATCTCGCCCCAGAATATTGAGCATATCCGGCGGCAGAAGGCCTCTGTCCTGCTGGCGGGCCCCGGGCTGGGTTATACGGCCCAGAGCGCGGCCCGTGCCGCCGAGACCCGGGCGCTGGTAAAAACGCTCCTGCCCGGCTTTTCCGGCAGTGCGGTGCTGGATGCGGACGGCCTGAACGCCGCTGCTGACCTGCTCCAAACGGAAAAAATGCCTCACCCTCAAGGGAAACTGATTTTAACGCCCCACCCCGGCGAGATGGCCCGGCTGACCGGACACTCTGCGGCAGAGATCAATGCGGACCGGGAAGGCATGGCGCTGCGCTATGCGAAAGCATGGAATGCTGTGGTGGTGCTGAAGGGGGCGCATACCGTCATTGCAGGGCCGGATGGCCGCTGCGCGGTCAATCCCACCGGCAACCCGGGGCTTTCCCGGGGCGGCAGCGGGGATGTGCTGGCGGGCATGACCAGCGCCCTGCTGGCCTGCGGTCTGCCTGCCTTTGAGGCCGCCGCCTGTGCCGTTTATCTCCATGGTGCAGCTGCCGACCGTGCTGCTGCCCTGCACGGGGAAACCGGGATGCTCCCGCATGATCTGCTGGATGCACTGGGGACCCTGTTTGCCGAAAACGGGCGCTGAGCAAGGGAAAATCCCATCAAAAAAGAAACGCTTCCCTTCCTCTGGATTTGTGTTATACTGGAGCTATCCAAAACACAACGATCTGCCGGAAAGGAAGCGTTTCTTTTTATGGTTCCTGCACTGGAAAAAATCATTGCCGAGAGCGACCGCATCGTCTTTTTTGGCGGCGCGGGGGTCTCCACCGAAAGCGGCATCCCTGATTTCCGCAGCGTGGACGGCCTGTACCACCAGAAGTACGATTACCCGCCCGAGACCATCCTGAGCCACACCTTCTGGGAGGAGAACCCCGAGGAGTTCTACCGGTTCTACCGGGATAAGCTCATTGTGAAGGGGGCAAAGCCCAACGCTGCCCACCTGCGGCTGGCAAAGCTGGAGCGGGAGGGCAGGCTGAAAGCCATCGTCACCCAGAACATCGACGGCCTGCATCAGGCTGCGGGGGCCAAGACCGTTTACGAGCTCCACGGCAGCACCCTGCGCAACTACTGCGTGAAGTGCGGCGCGTTCTACGATGTGGACTTCATTGCCAACAGTACCGGCGTGCCCCGCTGCCCCAAGTGCGGCGGCATCGTCAAGCCGGATGTCGTTCTGTATGAGGAAGGGCTGGACGAGGAGGTGCTCTCCGGGGCCGTGTCTGCCATCCGCAAGGCGGATACTCTCATCATCGGCGGCACCAGTCTGGTGGTCTACCCGGCGGCGGGGCTCATCCGGTACTTCCGGGGCAGCCACCTGGTGGTCATCAATATGCAGCCCACCGGGGCGGATGCGCAGGCCGACCTGTGCGTTACCAAGCCCATCGGTCAGGTGCTGAGCGAGGACGTATTGTTGGAGGACTGAGATGAAAGCTGTCATTCTGGAAAGCTATGTCATGGAGGAAGGCGACCTCGACTGGTCGGGGGTAAAGGCATTGGTGCCCGATACCACCAGCTATGTCCGCACGGCCTACGAGGAGATCGCCCCCCGCATCGGAGATGCGGATATCGTTCTGCTGAACAAGTGCCGCATGGATGAGGAGATCTTACAGCAGTGCCCGAACCTGAAATGGGTGGGCATCATTGCCACGGGCACCGACAACCTGGATCTGGAAGCCTGCCGCCGCCACGGCGTTGCAGTGGCCAATGTGCCGGGCTATTCTACCTACAGTGTGGCCCAGATGACCTTCAGCCTGCTGCTGGCCATCTGCCAGTGCGCGGAGCGCTACAACCGTGCCGTCAAGCAGGGATGCTGGCAGCTGGATATCCCGGAGAGCATCGGCCTGCTGCCCCAGATGGAGCTCTACGGCAAGACCTTTGGCGTTTACGGCTATGGCAGCATCGGGCGGCAGTCAGCCCGCATTGCCAGAGCCTTTGGCATGGAGGTGCTGGTCTGCACCCGCACCGTCCGGCCCGAATATGCCGCCGACGGTGTGGAGTTCGTGGATTATGATACCCTGCTGAGGCGGTGCGATATCCTCAGCCTGCACTGCCCGGCCACGCCCCAGACCCGGGGCCTTGTCAACGCGGAGGCGCTGGCGAAGATGAAGCCCGGGGCCATTCTGCTCAACACGGCCCGGGGCGCGCTGGTGGATGAGGAGGCCGTGGCAGCGGCCCTCCACAGCGGTCAGCTGGGCTTTTACGGGGCCGATGCCTTTGTCATCGAGCCTCTGCCTCAGGAAAGCCCCCTGCGGGCAGAACCCCACGCTATCCTCACACCGCACATTGCGTGGACGACCCGGGAGGCTTTGCAGAACCTGATGGACATTACCACCCGGAACCTGCGCACCTGGCTGGAAGGAAACGGCGAGCACATCGTCAACAGATAAAAAGGAGAGATGAATCATGCAGGCAACCATTCACAACGAATTTCTGACCCTGACCGTGGATACCCATGGTGCCGAAGCAGTCAGCCTGAAAAATGCCGCCGGGCAGGAGATGCTCTGGCAGGCCGACCCGGCTGTCTGGAAGCGCCATGCCCCCATCCTTTTCCCCTGGACGGGCAAGCTGACCGGCGGGGCCTTTACCCATAAGGGCAAGACCTACCCCGGCGGTCAGCACGGCTTTGCCCGGGACGTGGAGCACACCCTGCTCTGCGCCGAGGGCGACACCATCCGGCTGGAGCTGCGCTCGGATGAAAAGAGCAAGGCAGAGCGCTTCCCGTTTGATTTTGTTCTGACCAGCACCTTCCGGCTGGAGGGTAGGACGGTGCACCACACCCTGGCCGTCACCAACCCCGCCGATGCCGCCGAAGAGCTGCAGTTCGGCATCGGCTACCACCCGGCGTTCCGCATCCCCTTTGATGACCAGCACACCACCACCGATTACGAGTTCCGCTTCGACCAGCCGGAGAGCCCGATGATCCTGGACGCTTACCCCAACGGTCTGCTGACCGGCAAGTGCGGCTACCGGTGGAAGAACGAGCAGAGCATCCCCCTGACAGACGATCTGTTTGAGAACGACAGCTTCTGCATGGCCGGTCTGCGCAGCCGCACGCTGGGCATCTACGAAAAGGACACCGGCAAGGGGATCGTCTGCAATGTGGAGGGCTACCCCTATACCCTCATCTGGTCGGCTCCGGCAAAGCCAGTGCGCTTTGTCTGCATTGAGCCGTGGCACTCCCTGCCCGGTGCCCAGACCGATACCCAGGAGTGGAGCCAGCGCGCCGCTGCCGCCTGCCTTGCCCCCGGCCAGTCCTGGGAGACCACCCTCAGCACAACGTTTGAGCGCTGAAGCAAAGTTTGGCAAAGAAATGCAGGAACCCCTTGACAGAGGGGACTGCATTCTGATTTAATTAGAATCGATAAAAGGGAGTAAAGGGCATCCCGCAGGGCCTGCGGGGTGCTGCATGGCAGCGTCATCACGGCAGAAATGCCCGATGTCATGTGTTGGCTTGAGACTTTTGTCACAGACAGAGTGCTGTGGCAGGGGTCTCTTTTTTCTTGCCCGGCACCGGAACACAAGGAGGAAAAATAAATATGGATCTTCTGAACACATTCGCCAGTCTCTTTTCCAATTTTGGGAATCTGACCTGGCAGATGGTGGTGATGTGGGGCATTGGTGCGCTGCTCATCTACCTTGCCATCGCCAAAAAGATGGAGCCGAGCCTGCTGCTGCCCATGGGCTTTGGTGCCATTCTGGTCAACCTGCCTCTCTCGGGTGCCATCACGCAGGGGGATACGGTGGGCCCCATCTCTGCATTGTTTGAAGCGGGCATGTCCAACGAGCTGTTCCCGCTGCTGCTCTTCATCGGCATCGGTGCCATGATCGATTTTGGCCCGCTGCTGGAAAAGCCGTGGCTGATGCTCTTTGGCGCGGCGGCCCAGTTCGGCATCTTTTTCACCCTGTTTCTGGCGGGCTTCTTCTTTGACCTGAAGGATGCTGCCTCCATCGCTGTCATCGGTGCGGCAGACGGCCCCACCGCCATTTTCGTGGCCAACACGCTCAACTCCCAGTACCTCGGTGCCATTATGGTGGCAGCCTACAGCTACATGGCGCTGGTGCCCATCGTGCAGCCGCCCGTGATCCGGCTGCTGACCACGCAGAAGGAGCGCCGCATCCGGATGTCCTATGAAAAGGGCAGTGTTTCCCAGCTGACCAAGATCCTGTTCCCCATCGTGGTCACGATCATTGCAGGCATGGTGGCTCCGGCCAGTGTGGCACTGGTGGGCTTTTTGATGTTCGGCAACCTGCTGCGGGAGTGCGGGGTGCTGAATGTGCTGAGCGAAACCGCCCAGAATGTGCTGGCAAACCTTATCACCATCGTGCTGGGCCTGACCGTTGCCGGGCAGATGACCGCCGACAAGTTCGTGCGGCCCGACACCCTGCTCATCCTTGCACTGGGTCTGGTGGCCTTTGTCTTTGATACGGCAGGCGGCGTGCTGTTTGCAAAGCTGCTGAACCTTTTCCGGCCGGAGGGCAAAAAGCTGAATCCCATGATCGGCGCGGCCGGCATCTCGGCCTTCCCCATGAGCGGCCGTGTGGTCAACAAGATGGGCCTGGAAGAGGACAACCAGAATTTCCTGCTGATGTATTCCATCAGCGTCAACGTTTCGGGACAGATCGCGTCCGTCATTGCAGGCGGCCTGATCCTGACCCTGATGGCTTAACGGAGGTGATCGCATGCTTCATCTTACTTCGTGGATGACCACGCTGCCGATGATGCTGATCGGGATGGTCGGCATCATCCTTGTCATCGGTATCATTGTTCTGGCAGTGATGCTGCTCAACCGGCTGACGGGCCGGAAATAAAAGAAAAAGGCGATGCAGCTGTTCAAAACTGCATCGCCTTTTTGCTTGTGTAAGATTACAGGGCCTGGATGGCGGCCTTGATGCGCTGGGCGGCGACCTTGGTCTTTTCGGCATCGCCGAAGGCGGTCAGGCGGAAGTAGCCCTCGCCGCACTCGCCGAAGCCCACGCCGGGGGTGCCCACAACGCCGCAGTTTTCCAGCAGCCAGTCGAAGAACTGCCAGCTCTTCATGTTGCCGGGGCAGCGCAGCCAGATGTAGGGGCTGTTCTTGCCGCCGCAGTACCACACGCCGCACTCGTCCAACGCGTCGGCAATGACCTTGGCGTTCTGGCGGTAGTAATCGAGGTTGGCCTGGATCTCAGCCATGCCGCTCTCGGTGAACACGGCGGCAGCAGCGCGCTGAACGACGTAGGGCACGCCGTTGAACTTGGTGGTCTGGCGGCGCAGCCACATCTTGCGGATGGAAGAACCACCGCGCTCTAATTCAGAGGGAACCACGGTATAGCCACAGCGGGTTCCGGTAAAGCTTGCCAACTTCGAAAGGGAGCAGAACTCGATCGCGCAGGTCTTGGCGCCCTCAATCTCAAAAATACTTCTCGGAAGCGCCGGATCTGCTACGAAGGACTCATACGCCGCATCAAATAAAAGAATCGCATCCTGCTCGTTCGCATAGTCAACCCACTCTTTTAACTGCTCACGGTTGTACACACCGCCAGTCGGGTTGTTCGGGGAGCAGAGATAAATAATATCCGCTTTCTGTCCCTTCGGAGGCATCGGAAGAAAGCCATTTTCCACATTGGCATCCATAAATACGATCTTTCTGCCTGCCATCACGTTCGTATCCATGTAAACCGGGTATACCGGATCCGGGATCAGGACCGTGTTGTCCGCATCAAAGAGATCGAGGATATTTCCGACATCACTCTTCGCGCCGTCGCTGATGAATATATCCTCCGCCGCCACCTCAACCTGGAAGGACGCATAATACTTCTGAACTGCTACGCGCAGAAAATCATATCCCTGCTCCGGACCATATCCATGGAACGTAGCCGCCTTTCCCTGCTCCATAGCTGCTTTTGCAAATGCGTCAGCTGCTTTCTGGCAGATCGGAAGGGTTACGTCACCGATACCCATTTTGATTACTTTTGCCTCTGGATGGGCTTTGGTATACTCATCTACTTTTTTAGCGATAGTGGAAAACAGATAGCTTTCTTCCAGATTTTTATAGTTTTCGTTGATCTTCATACTTTATTTTCTCCATATTTTAAGAATTTTTTTCCTTTACCTCCAGAGCCGCTTTCACAAACTCCCGGAAGATCGGATGTGCGCGGTTCGGGCGGCTCTTGAACTCCGGATGGTACTGAACTCCCAGATAGAACGGATGTCCCGGAATCTCCATCGCCTCTACCAGCGTACCGTCCGGAGACTGTCCGGAAAAGATAGCGCCATGCTCCATATAAACTTCCCGGAACTTGTTGTTAAATTCATAACGATGGCGATGTCTCTCTTCGATCAGACCTTTTCCATACGCTTTCATCATCAGCGTATCCGGACTGATGCGGCACGGATATGCACCCAGACGCATCGTTCCGCCCATGTCAGCCAGATCCATCTGCTCTTCCATCAGGGCAATGACCGGATGCTTGCTGTCCGGCGCAAACTCGGTTGAGTTCGCATCCTCATAGCCTAACACGCCTCTGGCAAATGCGATCGCCGCGATCTGCATACCAAGGCAGATGCCAAAGTACGGGATATTGTTTCTTCTCGCATAATCCGCTGCTGCAATCATGCCCTCGATGCCGCGGATGCCGAAGCCGCCCGGCACGATGATACCGGTCGAACCGCCCAGGATTTCCGGCGCTGTCTCCGGAGTGATCGTCTCACTATCCACCCAGTTGATCTCCACCTGCGCGCCATTTTCCCATCCGGCATGGTGCAGGGATTCTACGATCGACAGATAAGAATCGTGCAGTTTGACGTACTTGCCGACCAGGGAAATCTTGACTGTCTTGCGGCTGTTCTTGATGCGGTCCAACATATGTTTCCACTCAGTCAGATCGCACTCTTGCGGCGCTTTCTCGATGCCCAGTTCGCGAAGCACGATCTTGGCAAGTCCTGCTTCTTCCAGCATGATCGGCGCCTCGTAGAGAACCGGAAGGGTCAGGTTCTCGATGACGCAGTCCTCTTTGACGTTACAGAACAGTGCGATCTTGCGGAAAATGGATGGATCGTCCACCGGACGGTCACAGCGCGCTACGATGATATCCGGCATGATACCAAAAGACTGCAGCTGTTTAACCGAATGCTGCGTCGGTTTTGATTTATGCTCGCCTGAAGATTCCAGATATGGAATCAGGGTTACATGGATGAAGAGGCAGTTGCTGCGTCCCGCCTCGCAGGACACCTGGCGGATGGATTCCAGGAACGGCTGTGACTCAATATCGCCGGTTGTTCCGCCGATCTCTGTGATAACGATGTCCGCATCGGTCTTTTCCTGCACGGAATAGATAAATGATTTTATCTCATTTGTGATATGTGGAATTACCTGTACCGTCTCGCCCAGATATTCGCCGCGGCGCTCTTTATTTAACACATTCCAGTAGACCTTACCGGTCGTCAGGTTGGAATACCGGTTTAAATCTTCATCTATAAAACGCTCATAATGTCCCAGATCCAGATCCGTCTCCGCACCGTCGTTTGTTACGAATACTTCGCCGTGCTGATACGGGCTCATGGTTCCTGGATCGACGTTGATATACGGATCCAGCTTCTGCGCTGCTACCTTAAATCCCCGTGCCTTCAAAAGACGGCCCAGAGACGCTGCTGCAATACCCTTCCCCAAT
>OGIV01000589.1_pt1 | contig 26403 bp, 25 predicted proteins | sample 1571861 | NCBI WGS metagenome assembly OGIV01 (sample SAMEA2582099, study PRJEB24529) | metagenome | biome: Human gut stool | place: China | collected 2011 | reverse complement strand
ACCAAGTTTTGTCCCCCAGCAGCGAAGGAGACTGAAGCTGCGGCATCGCCGCTGTCCATTTGGCGGGCTCGAGCTTTGCCTGCTCTTCAAGAAACTGCGTGTTGCTTGCACAACCGGCAAGTAGCGCACAGACAGCAGCAATCAAAGTGAGATGCGTTCGTTTCATTGTTTCAAATTTCAAAATCTGAATCTTTGTTCAGTGCCGATTGGTCTCTTCACACGGTAATCTAGAGCGTGTCTTTACAAAGAAGGGCAAGAGTTTTGTAAAGCTACGCAAATTTCGACTTCAGTACAATGCCGAATCCGCACAAACGGTTTTGCTTATGCAATTATCTTGACACAGAGCCTCGGCATCGAGAGAACGCCGGGGGAGTTTTTTCGCAAAACTATTCGACTGCGATCGCTTGTTTCAGTTTTCGGGAGCTTTTTTATGTACGCACGTCCTTCGAAAATCCTCATCATCGACGACGACGTTGAACTCGTCACGCTGCTCGTCGACTATTTCACGCTCGAAGGGTTCGAAGCCTCGCCCGCACACTCGGGCATCGAGGGTCTGCAAGTCCTTGAACACAAAGAATTCGACCTCATCATTCTCGACGTTATGATGCCCGGCATCTCCGGCGTCGAGACTCTTCAGCGTATCCGTGAGAAGTGGCGTACTCCCGTACTCATGCTCACTGCCCGCGGCGATCCTGTCGACCGCATTCTCGGTTTAGAGCTCGGAGCAGACGACTACGTTCCGAAGCCCTGCTCGCCGCGCGAACTCGTCGCACGCATCCGCGCCATCCTGCGCCGCGTGGCAGGCAACGAGAGCAACCGCGGTCCGGTACAGGTAGGCAAACTCCAGATTGACCTGGCACAACGCCGTGCTCATTACGACGGCAAGCAGATTCCTCTCACAGGAACAGAACTTTCTCTGCTTGAAATGCTTGCTCGCTCCGCAGGTCAGCCTGTTCCCAAAACGGAAATTTATCCGCGTATTTTGGGTCGACCCATGGGGCGTTACGACCGCGCCATCGATGTACACATCAGCGCCATCCGCCACAAGCTCGCTCAGGAAGGCGTTGGGGGGATTGCCATCGAAAGCGTGCGAGGTGTCGGCTATCAGCTCGTGCGTTTGGACTAATTGCAAAGGATCTTCGGTTTGGTGCGTTTGAACTCCGTCAGCGGCATTTTCTTCCGCTTTTTTGCCGGTATCTGGCTCACGCTTCTGCTCGTGGGAGCTTTGGTTTGGGGGGCCTCTTCTTTTTTTACTGAGGCACCTTCGAATTACGGTTCCTTTGAGCGCAGTCCGGCCGCAGAGCGCGCAATTGGCACGGCACTGGGCATTGCCCGCTGGGGCGGGGAAGATGCCCTGATCACTTGGCTCAAAGATCCCGAAGTCAACACTCGCCCTGAAGTTTTTGTCTTGGATCCTTTCGGGCACGAAATTTCCGGGCGCTCCATACCTCAAAAAGCGGCAGAGAGTCTGGCAAATTCCGGTCCCCAGGAAGGCGTTTATACGATGAGGGGACACGGCCGACACATGCGACCGTTCCAAGGCTACCGTTTCTTTGCCGTACGCACCGACATTCCGCCGAGCCCCATTCGACTCATCATGTGGAAAATGCCCTGGTGGGGCTGGGCTCTGATAGCGGCTTTGATTTCCGTGTTTGTGGCCGGCAGCGTGGCGTGGACATCCACGCGTCCGATCAAAAAACTGCAATGGGCCATGCAAAAGGCTTCTCAAGGTGTCTTTGACGTTCGCATTGCCAACGAAGTCGGGCACGAACACGATGAAATCGGTGAACTCGCCCGTCAGTTTGACGCCATGGCCGAACGCATTCACGGACTCTTTGACCGACAAAAACGGCTCTTTCACGACGTAAGTCATGAGCTGCGCAGCCCACTGGCTCGCATTTCGGTGGCCGTCGAGCTGGCGGAAAAATCACCGGAAAAAGCACATGAGTTCTTGCAGCGAATCGAAGGCGACGTCCAAGTTCTCAATGCCATGGTCGATGAACTGCTCACCTACGCTCGTCTTGATGAAAACGCCGTGATTCACTTCGAGCGAACCGATCTGGTACCGCTTCTGGAGGCCATCACCGACGACGCCGATTTCGAAGGGTCGGCTACGGGAACGCACGTCACGCTGCAGTCCCCCGACTCGATCCAAATGAATATGCATGTCGATTCGCTCATGCGCGCCGTTGAGAATCTGGTGCGCAACGCTCTGCGGTATTCGGGCCCGGGTCAGCAGGTTTCCGTTGTAGCCAAAGAAGAAAACGAGCACGTTGTGATCACGGTCACCGACAGCGGTCCCGGTATGGATCCTTCCGAACTGGAAAAGATTTTCGATCCGTTCGTACGCGGCAAAAATCAACCCACGGGCGGAGGTTTTGGTCTGGGCCTGGCGATCGCCAAACGCGCGGTGCAACGCCACGGCGGCACTCTTACGGCAACAAATGTCAAACCTCACGGACTTTGCATGCGCATCGACATTCCGCTGACCGGTCCCAATGCCGTCACCTCATCTACGGCAACCGTCTAAGATAGAGAAAGGCGCAGGAAACGCCTTTCTCTGTAGTCAACAACCAGATATTTCGGAAATTATTTCCCCGAACTTCTCATTTTCTTATCCTGAAGTCAAAGAGGAAGTCCGTCACCTGCTCGGTTGAGCAAGGCAATCACTTCGCCGTGAATGCCGCCAGCCGTGCACACAGCCGACAGGTCCTTGAGCGGATTGCCGCCGGTCATTGACGTAAGCGTGCCTCCAGCACCTTCCACGACCGGCAAAAGCGCAGCGATGTCCCAATAGCTCAAATCGGGATCAATCATGATGTCGGCTCCGCCCGAAGCCACGGCAAAGTAGCCGAAGCAATCGCCAAAAGTACGGTAGAGTTTGACGACATCGATCAGCTTTTGAATTCGCTCGTCACCTTTTTGCTCCCCTGTCGTCCAGTGACTCGTTGCCAGAAGCGTTGCCTCGGACAACTGAGTGCAGTTACGCACATGAAGAGGACGAACCAAGGGACTGATGCCGTTGTCGTAGTAAAGCGTGGTGCCCGAAAGCGATCCCACCGTGCGTACGCGCGCCGCAGGATGACTGACGGATGAGAGAATCGGCCGGAAGCCCGCACCGTCGTCGCGCTCCAACGCGATCAGCGTGCCGAAAAGAAAGCTGTTCGTGATAAAGCTGCGGGTGCCGTCAATCGGATCCAGAATCCAGCGATAGCGAACGCCGTCGACTTCTTCGCTTTCTTTGATGCCAAATTCCTCGCCGAAAATTCCATGCTTCGGGTAACGCGCTTCAATGAGCTTGCGCATGACGGCTTCGGCTTGTTTATCGGCCTGTGTCACGGGCGTGCCGTTGTCCTTGTCGTCAACCTCGATGCCACGCAAAAATCGTGCTGAAATCTCAGCAAAGGAAGCATCCAAAAGCTCAAAAAGAAACGGCGTGAAACGCTCGATTTCCGCCGGCGTTGCCGGCGCGCAATAGCGAGTGGCGGTCACTGCGGAACTCCCAAAAGAATCGCAATCTGTCATTTCGAATCCTAACGCTAAAAATCGTGTCTTAAGAAAACCAAACGGGCAATTTGTTGCAGCATTGTGACCGATAGATATGTCCTATCCATGACATTGAAACCGCCTCTTTTTTGCACTACCGCCCAGTCGCTGCACATAGACACTTTTCCCTTTCTTTTCAGCGTCTTACATCGTTTTAAAAATCACTAGTAACGATTTCTCACATCCCCATCGGCTTTTTCTTTTTTCACCACCCCTTTTACAGCGGTGCTTCTGATAGATTTTTCACACACGATGAGCGGCAACAAACCGCAAATCACACCAGTTTGAAATCCCGTTTTTTTGTAAGGAATTCTCCGATGTCCATTCTTCGCACCGAAGTTCTCCCGTTCAAGGCCACCGCTTTCAAGGATGGCGACTTCATCAACATTTCCGAAGCCGATCTCCATGGCAAGTGGTCCGTCGTCTTCTTCTATCCGGCAGATTTCACGTTCGTCTGCCCGACCGAACTCGAAGATCTCGCCGAGCACTACGAAGAGTTTCAGAAGCGCGGCGTTGAAATCTATTCCGTATCCACGGACACACACTTCACGCACATGGCCTGGCACGGTTCGAGCCCGGCTGTCGGCAAAGTGCGCTTCCCGATGGTGGGTGACCCCACGGGCGTAATCTGCCGCAACTTCGGCGTCATGATCGAAGAAGCCGGTCTTGCCGAACGCGGCACCTTCGTGATCAACCCCGAAGGCAAGATTGTGGCCTGTGAAATCCATGACGGCGGCATCGGCCGCGACGCAGCCGAACTGCTGCGCAAGGTGGAAGCCGCTCAGTACGTTGCAGCCAACCCCGGTGAAGTCTGCCCGGCTCGCTGGCGTCCGGGTGCTCAAACGCTCAAGCCTTCTGCAGAACTGGTTGGCAAACTTTAATCTGACTTTTTCCCAATCAGTCGTCTGATTGGAATTTGCGGCAGACGTCCGGTGCGTCTGCCGCTTTTTTCTTGTCATCGTTTTTACACAAAACCATCACTGTTTCGACACACCTTCCGATTATCGTTGCGGCGTCTTTGAAAAGAACAAAGAAACACCACACTGGTTCCCTACTTCAGGATGATAAAAATGACTACTATCAGTCGCCGCAACTTCGGCAAATTAGCTTTTGGTTCCGCTTTGATGATGAGCGGTTTCGGCTTCACAAACGTTTTTGCGCAAACCGGCAAAACCGCCATCTGCTACAACGTTCCTGCTGAATGGGCCGGCTGGGGCAATATGCTTCAACTCATTGCCAAAGAAACCGGCATCAACGTGCCCATCGACAACAAAAATTCCGGTCAATCGGTCTCTCAAGTCATCGCCGAAGCCAAAAATCCTGTAGCCGACGCCATGTACCTCGGCATTTCCTTTGCCATCAATGCCAAAAAAGCCGGCATCATCGAACCCTTCAAGGGCAAAGGCTGGCAGTCTGTTCCGGATAATCTCAAGGATCCCGACGGTTACTGGGTTTCCATCCACGCAGGCACGGTCGGCTTCATGGTCAACAAAGAAGCGTTGGGCGATGTTCCGGTCCCGAAGAGTTGGAAAGATTTGTTGTATCCGAAATACGACGGTATGGTCGGCTTCCTGGATCCGTCTTCCGCATTTGTCGGCTATGCCTGTGCCGTTGCCGCAAACCAGGCATTAGGCGGCTCGCTTGATAACTTCAAACCCGGCATTGAGTTCTATAAGAAGCTTCTTGAAAACCACCCGATCATTCCGAAGCAGACGGCATACGCTCGCTGCCTGTCCGGTGAAATTCCGATTCTGTTTGACTATGACTTCGATGCCTATCGAGCCAAATACACCGACAAGGCGCCGATTGAGTTTGTCATCCCCCAGGAAGGCACGATTCAGGTTCCGTACGTGATGTGCATGGTTAAGAACGCGCCGCACCGAGAAAACGGGCAGGCTGTGATCGATTTTGTTCTCAGCGAAAAAGGTCAGCAGTTCTGGGCTGAAAACTATCTGCGTCCGGTTCTCGGCGAACTGCCGGCTACCGCTAAGGAAAAATTCCTGCCGGATTCGGAATACAAACGTGCAATCGGCATTGACTATGCCCGCATGGCTGCCGTGCAGGAAAGTTTCGGCGAAGCCTACCTCAAAGCCACCAAGGGCTAATCAAAGCATTGAGAGTCACTATGAAATCCCGTTCTACGTGGCTCTATCTGCTTCCGGCGATCACCATTCTGGCAGCGTTTTTTGTGCTGCCGGTGGTGAGACTTATTCCGGCATCCGTGTCGTCGGAAAGCGGCTTAGGGCTTTATCTAGAAATCATCACCAATCCCCGCTACAGCACAAGCGTCCTGTCGACCATTGTGCTTTCCGTCTTTGTGACGCTTGCCAGCCTTTTCGTGGGAGGCCTGAGCGGGCTTTTTCTCGAACGCCACCGTTTTTGGGGACGTGATGCGGTCGTCGGACTTATCACGTTGCCGTTGTCATTTCCCGGCGTGGTGGTCGGCTTCATGATCATCATGCTCGGCGGTCGCAACGGTCTGATCGGCATGTTTACCCAAGGGTTGGGTGCCGGCAAGCTCGTGTTCGCGTACGGCATGGCAGGCCTTTTCTTGGGCTATCTCTACTTTTCGATTCCGCGCGTTGTCACCACTGTCATGGCAGCGGCAAAGAAAATGGATCCGATGTACGAGGAAGCGGCCCGAACGCTCGGAGCCTCGTCGTTCCGTATTCTCAAGGACGTCACGCTTCCAGCTCTGGCTCCTGCTCTCTTTTCCACCGGCGCGCTCTGTTTTGCGACATCCATGGGGGCCTTCGGTACCGCCTTTACGCTTGCGACCGACATCAATGTTCTGCCGATCACGATTTACACGGAATTTACGCTTTCGGCCAACATCGCCTCTGCGGCAATGCTTTCTGTCGTTTTGGGATTGATCACTTGGATCATGCTTGTCGCAGCGCGCTACTTCTCCGGCTCCTCTACCGTTACCGGTGCCGCTTAAGAACAGGAGCAAACAATGTCAGCAAAAAAATCCTTTAACGGCGCTGTTTGTTTTGAAGCAGCTCTAACCGGACTTACGCTCCTGTTTTTGATGGTACCCGTGATCCAAATGGTCATCACGGCCTTTACAGTCAACGCTTTTCGCGGCATCAAATCCGGACTCACCACACAGTGGCTCGTCAAAGTTCTCGAACTGTACGGCGATACGATTGTCAGAAGTCTTGGGCTTGCTCTGATGACGCTCATCGTCTGCGTCATCGTCGGTGTTCCTGCCGCTTGGGTCTTGGTGCGTGAACAGCGAAAGCGTTGGGCTGCTTTTGTCGAAGAGGCATTCATCCTGCCGCTTTCGATGCCGGGGCTCGCAGTTGGTCTGGGCATTCTGCTCATCTGGGGCGGATTTTCCTATTTCCGGCAGAGCATCTTCTTTCTTCTGGCCGGTCACGTCATGTTCTGTCTGCCCTTCATGGTTCGTTCGGTTACTGCCGTGCTGCGCGTCGAGCCGCTTTCGCAGTATGAGGAAGCCTCGGCCACGCTCGGCGCTTCGGCCTGGACGACATTCCGAAGAGTCGTCGTTCCGGTGGCGATGCCGGGAATATTGGCGGGCGCCCTGATGGTCGTCACGGTCTCGCTTGGTGAATTCAACATTTCCTGGATGCTTCAAACCCCCTACACCAAAACGCTTCCGGTCGGCCTGGCAGACAGCTACGCGTCAATGCGGCTGGAAGTGGGCAGCGCCTACACATTCATCTTCTTTGTCATCTTAGTGCCGCTTCTCACGCTCATGCAGAAACTTCCGGAACGCCTGAGCAAACGTCGTGCGCTCAAAAACAAATAAGAACTGGTAAGAAATATGGATCAGAACCTCAATCCGGGACAGGAGTCTGTCTCGATCGAACTCAAAAACGTCAGCAAGCACTATGGCGAGACACTGGTGCTTACCCCCTTTTCGCTCACGATGGAAGCCGGCTGCCGTACCGTGCTGCTGGGACCTTCCGGTTGCGGCAAAACAACGCTGCTGCGCATGATTGCGGGCCTGGAAACTCCCGATGAAGGCTCTCAAATTTGGATCGGCGGAAAAGACGTAACCAACATTCCCGCCGAAAAAAGACAAATCGGTTTCATGTTCCAGTCCTATGCCCTTTTTCCCAACATGACGGTTGCTGAAAATGTGGCATACGGCCTGACAGTACGCAAAGAAGATCCTCAAAAAATCAAAGAAACGGTCGCAAGAATGCTCGAACTCGTCAATCTTGAGCCCTACGCCGATCGTCCTGTTCAAGCACTTTCGGGCGGGCAAAGGCAGCGCGTCGCTCTTGCCCGCGCATTGGCCATTCGGCCTCGCGTACTCCTTCTCGATGAGCCGTTGACTGCCCTTGACGCGCTCTTGCGACACAAAGTGCGAGAAGAGCTCGCAGTCATCCTGAAACGTTTGGGGATCACTGCCGTCATCGTCACTCATGATCAGGACGAAGCCATGGTTCTCGGCGACAAAATCGTCGTCATGCAGGGCGGCGTCATCCATCAGGCCGATACGCCTCAGAACGTTTGGGACAATCCTGCTACCGATTTTGTGGCCGGCTTTGTCGGAAACAGCAATAAGCTCAAGGGGACACTTTCGAACGGCATTTTGGATATTGACGGCGGAACGATTGCCGTCAGCGACCTTTCTCCCTCCAGCCAAGAACGCTTGAAAGGTTTGGATCAAATGACCGTGCGAGCTTTTGTCCGTCCCGAATCATCCAGTATTGAACTCACTGCTCAACACTACAAAGAACCGGTGTTACGTGTTCCGGTCATCGTGCGCGATTTTCACTTTATGGGCAGCTTCATCCGCATTTCCGTCGAATTGAAATCGCACACCAAACTTGTGAAGGTCAATATGTCCGAAATCCCGGCCGGAATTGAACCGGGTTGTGAAGCGACAATGATTATCCCTGCCGGTGACCTGATGGTGTTTGCAGGCAGTAAGGTTGAAGAAAAATGATGAAAATTCTGCACTTATCCGACCTTCACGTCGAACCGGTCGGCAAACTTGCCTACGCTCGTGCCAACACTGCTCGTCGCATGATTGAGCTTACGGAATGGCTGGCACATCACAAAGATGAGTACGACGCGATTGCCGTTTCCGGCGATTTGAGCTGTGACGGAAATATTGATTCATACCATCTCATTGACGCTATTTTCCGTTCTCTTCCCAAGCCCTGTTTCATGGTTCCGGGCAATCACGACCGCAGAAAACCATTTTTAGAATGTCTTTCGCACTTCTGCCCGAATGTCTATAGTCCCGAAAACTTGAGTTTTTCGGTCGATCTCGGAGCCTACCGACTTTTCATGCTCGATACGCTTCAACCGGGCATTCACTGGGGCGCTTTGCCCGACGGTGTACTCGACTGGCTTGAAGCCGAGCTAAAAAACACTCACAAACCTTCTTTGGTTTTCTGTCACCACACGCCGGTCAAACCCGGCATGGGTTATATGGATGAACCGTTCGGTAACGGAGACCGCTTCATTGAGATTCTCTCGCGCCAGCAGGACGTACGTCTCTGTACAGGCCATCTACACCGCCCCGTGGCAACACTTGCCAAAAACAAAGTTGCCGTTGTCACAGCACCGTCCGTTTCTTTGCAAATGCTGCTTGACTTAACCCCCAAGGGTGGTGACGAATTTGTGTTTGAAACACCGGGCTACGCCGTGCATACCTTCCTGGATGACGGTTGGGTAACACACTTCGGCCAATTCCCGTTCCCAAGCGACTTCAGCGGTCCGTATCCGTTTGTCAACACAATCAATCCAGACGCTTAAGTCCAGTTCTGAAAAAGAACGCGGAAGAGCATTCGCCTCCTTCCGCGTTCTTTTTTTCAGGTTTCAGGACTGTCGAAAATCACTGACCGGATGCGATCTTGTCCTGGAATTCGCAGTATGTTTCCTTCGTAAAGACGGGTTTGAAGTTGGCGCAAATTTCTTCAGCCTTCTTCGCATCGTCGTACAGAAGATCAATGATTGTCATCGCGAGCACTTCGGGCGACTTTTCGTAGGCCACTTCTTCGTTATCGAGAACGAAGTTGGCGCCGTGCAAAACACCCTTAGCGCAACCCACCCACGGGTGCACGACCGGAATGAGATGCGAAACGTCGCCCATTTCGGTACTGCCGGCGTTGTGCGCGCCGACGGCCACGTGTTCTTCACCGAAAAGCGCCACGGCATTGTCGCGCAACACGTTGCGCAGATTTACGTCAGGACGCAACGGCAGGTAACCCGGCAGGTCCTGCAGTTCACAGGTCGCCCCCACGGCATCGGCACCCGCACGCAATGCACGGTTGATGTCGGTGTTGTAGCGAAGCAGTGCGTCCACATTGGCTGCGCGCGTATAACTTTCCATCGTGACGTAATCGGGAATGACGTTCACCAGGTCGCCGCCCGAGTTGATGATCGGATGGAAGCGCACGAAGTCATCTTCGCGGAAACGTTCGCGGATGGCATTGACTCCCATCACGCCCATCATGGCGGCGTTGAGCGCATTGATACCTTTGTCGGGAGCGCCCGCTGCGTGAGCCGCACGTCCGCGATACGTCATGAGCTTGCCGACGAAACCGTTGCAGCTGCCGCCCAAGTCGTAGAACCCCTGAGGATCTTCCGTGATGTTGGCGTGCATCTGCATGGCGATATCAATGCCGTCGAAAGCGCCTTCGGCAATCAGTTGCTGCTTGCCGCCGAGATAACGCAGGTCACCCTTTTCACGCAGGCCGTTGCGGAAGTCAATTTCGACATACTCTTCAGCCGGAACAGCAAAGAGCATCAGGTCGCCGTCAAGTTCGTCCATGATGCCGGCGTCCTTAAAAGCCATGCCGACGGCGAGCATATTGGCAAGCTGCACGTGGTGACCGCAGCAGTGCGCCGCCCCGGTCTTGGGATCGGCATGAGGATGGTCGCGGCAGATGATGGCGTCAAGTTCGCCCAGAAGCGCCACCGTCTTCTTGCTCTTCTTGCCCTTCATGCGAGCACGAACGCCCGTGATACCCCAACCGGTTTCGCATGTCAGACCGAGTTTTTCAAACTCTGCCTTGATTTTGTCGGATGTCTTCGTTTCCTTAAAGCCCAGTTCGGGTTCGGCAAAAACGCTTTCGGCAACAGCCTTGATGTCGGCACGGCGTGCACGAATAGCTTCGCACACGCGTCGCTTGAGATCTTCCTTACTCATGATGTTTCTGTGCGTAAAGGTTCAACAAAAAAGGCAAGCTCTTCAGACAGCACACAAGCCGCTGGAGCTCGCCTGCGCATTACTAGGCGTCAGAATACACCTTCGAGGCCCAACATGATTTCGGCCAACACCGTTGCGCAAATGAAGCTACCGGCAGCCACGGCCAATGCCACGGGGATGATTCGCCAGGAAAGCGCCTTGAAGGCTTCCATATCCTTACCCACCGAAAGACCGGCGTAAGCAAGCAGCGGCGTGGTCAACGCAAGGAAGCTCACTTGCTTGGTGTAGCTGATCACAACGTCACCGCCCGGAAATCCTGGAATGGACACCATCACGGCCACGATCGAGACCCAGAACACCATCGGAAGCTTGTGAAAGCCCGGAAGCTTCGAAATAAAGATACCGATGGAAGCCAGCACGACCAGAAGGAAAACGCCGATGGCGCTGGCGCCCAGATCCGGATGGATGTTGATGAGGTTGGCTACCCAGCTGAAAACACCCGTCACCAGAAGGATAAAAACCATATCCTTCATTTCATTCAAAATTTTCATCATGATCTTTCTCTCTTTAACTTTGCAGTCTTGGTTGTTACGTTCTCGATTCGTCAAGCCGCTTTTTTGGAGCGCAGCGAATCCATCCAGCCGTAGACCTTAACGGTCACCGGCAGCGAGATAAAGAGCGCAAAGTAAATACCCAGAACGGTGGTGAGCAGGTTGGCGGCAGCCGCGTAGGCCTGCACCGTTTCAGCCCATTCGGGATGAGAAGCAATAATTGAGGCAGTCGAAGCAGCCATCATGGAGGCACTGCCGATGCCGGCGCCCATAGCAAGAGCGTGCGGATGGAAGATTCCCATCTGAGCAATGACGCCCGCAAGGATCGAGACCCAAAGTGCACCAAAAACGGTGCCGCAGATGTACATGCCCATCACACCGCGACCTTCCGGAGAATCCAAACCGTAGCGTTCGGCAATAATGGCAATGTTGGGCTCACGGTCAATGGAGTAGCACGCACCGATAGCTTCGCGCTTCATGCCCACGAGGAAAGCCACTGGCAACCCAAAGACAAGCGTACCGAAGAAATGACCGAATTCCTGAACAAGCAAAGCCAGCGAAGAGTTAGCCAATTGCTCCAGGTTCGGACCGATATCTAAGCCCAACTTGGTCACCAAAATGAGCATGCCCACGGAAAGAACACGGGAAGCACGCTCCATCTCGGGCAGCTTCAGAATCTTGAAGTTGGGATAACTGATGATGCCGCCGATGATCAGGGCATAGAACAGCGGCAGGAAAATGATCAGGTCAAAGCGCTTCATGCCGATCGATTCTGCGACGATTACGATCAGAAGCGCCAGCAGATGAAGCTTCCAGTTTTTAATAAGGTCCATTTGGTTCTTCCTTGTTGTCCGATCTCTGGCATTTTTGCCGACATCGTTTGTACCTGAGGTTGGCAGCTTCTCGTGCACAGGCTTCCGTTAAGACGCCAAGCATGCAGAAAACACAAACGGAGGCAAGATTTTTGTCGATCTCCCTCCGCTACAGTGTCCTCGCAATGCCCTCGACGGAATTTTCCTTTCCGCCGATGCTGCGCGGCAGCTGTCTCTTTATCCGTTTACGCTTGGCGCGCTCGAGTCACGCGGCAGTCACCACGACACGCCTGAAAAGCGAATCCGCTGATGTTGCTTGGAAAAATTGCCGCGAGGATCATTTTGAATCGTGTCGATTGCGTTCAAGCGTTACGGAAAAGAAGGGCCGGCGGGAGGCCCTCTAGGTCGGACAGTACCACGCCGAAGCCCAAAAACTCAAGGAAATCGCGGTTTTGCACACAAAATTAGCCATCTAGCCTAAGGAATTTTGCTCACTTTTGCCTCCGTTTTGACATCCTTCCGGGCAATTGCAAAGAAACCTCAAAGTTTTGAGCCGCGTCAGCAATCCAAGTCTTCAGTTTTGTCAAGACACGCATTCCTTTAGGTCATCGGCTTGAGTTTTACTTGCGCTCGGGAGCAAAATGCAGAAATCATCTTACGAAAGAAGGAGGGCCTGCGATGTCCAATTACCTCACCGAAAACCTTCGTACTGTAGCCTTGGTCGGGCACAGCGCTTCCGGCAAGACGAGTCTTGTCGAAGCTATGCTGGTTCGTACCGGCGCCATCGCTGAAGCCGGCTCCGTCGAACGCGGCAATACCGTATGCGACAACGACCCGCAGGAAAAAGCGGTCGGTCACTCGCTTCGTATGGCCGTGGCGCACATCGACACCGCTATGCCCGACCTGACCCCGGTGCGCATTCACGTCATTGACACCCCGGGGGGCCCTGACTACGTTGGTCAAGCGCTGTCCGCTCTTGACGCCGTCAAATCGGTTGCTGTGGTGGTCGACGCCACCAAGGGCATCGAACTGATGACGCGCCGCATGATGAAATGGGCCGAAGAGCGCGGACTGTGCCGCGTGATCGTCGTCAACAAGATCGATGCTCCCGACATCAACCTTCATGAACTTCTTGACGAACTCAAGGAAGCTTTCGGCGACGGCGTTTTGCCGATCAACCTTCCCACCAAGGGCTGCACCCGCGTCATCGACTGCTTTGACAAGGATTCGGGCGAAAGCGACATCATGACGGTGAGCGATGTTCACCGCGCCTTCATCGAACGCGTCGTGGAAGTCGACGACGAAACGATGGAAAAATATCTCGAAGAAGGCGATGTGGATCCCTCCACTCTTCACGGCCCCGTGACGAAGGCCCTGCGAGAAGCCCACGTCATTCCGGTGTGCTTCACCTCTGCGAAGAACCTCATCGGCATTCGCGACTTCATGAAGGTGATCATCCGCCACCTGCCCTCTCCGAGCGAAGCCAACGATGCTCAGTTCATCGACAAGGAAGGCGCTCCCTATCAGACTCAGCCCGACAAGACGCTGCCCGTCGTGGCTCACGTCTTCAAGGTCGTGAGCGACCCGTTCGTCGGCAAGATCGGCGTCTTCCGCGTACATCAGGGTTGCATCACTGCCGGTTCCACTCTGTACGTCAACGACAACAAGAAGCCCATCAAGGCTGCCCGTCCGTTGATTCTGCAGGGCAAAAACACGTTTGAAACCGACGAACTGCACCCCGGCGACATCGGCGCTCTCAACAAGATTGACGAACTTACCTACGGTTGCATCCTGCATTCCGACCCGAATCTCGACATCCGCATGCGGCCTCTGCCCTTCCCCAAGCCCATGCTCGGCTTGGCGATCGCTCCGGCCCGCCGCGGCGACGAAGGCCGCATGAGCGAAGTGCTCGGCAAGATGCTTGCTGAAGATCCGACGCTTTCGGTCGACCACGACGTCGTTCTGAACGAAACGGTGCTACGCGGTCTGACCGAAATGCATGTGCGTACGGTACTCGAACGCATGAAGGAACAGTTCAAGCTTGAAGTGACGACCAAGACGCCGTCCGTACCCTACCGCGAAACGATTTCGGGTTCGGCCGAAGGACATGCTCGTCACAAGAAGCAAACGGGCGGTGCCGGTCAGTTCGGTGAAGTCTATCTGCGCGTCGAACCGCTACCGCGCGGCGAAGGCTTTGTCTTTGCCGATGAAGTCAAGGGCGGCGCCATTCCGTTCAACCTGATCCCGGCCGTGGAAAAGGGCGTGCGCGAAGTGCTCGCCACAGGCTTCGTTGCCGGTTACCCGATCGAAGACATCAAGGTAACGGTCTACGACGGCAAGTACCACCCAGTGGATTCCAAGGAAGTGGCCTTCGTTTCGGCCGGCCGCAAGGCCATGCTCGATGCGCTTGCCAAGGCCTCGCCCCAGGTGCTCGAACCGATCGTGGAAATGATCATCACGGCTCCCGACGGCTACATGGGCGACATCACCGGCGACCTCGCAAGCCGTCGCGGCCAGATTGTCGGCACGGATAATCTCCCGGGCGGCATGATGGAAATCCGCGCTCAGGTTCCTCTGGCTGAACTAGAAAATTACGCTACGCGTCTGCATGCCCTCACGCAGGGCGCCGGCGCCTTCTCGATGGATCTGTCGGGCTATCAACCCGTTCCGTCCCAGAAGCAGGCCGAACTTGCCTCCAAGTTCAGTCTTAAGGCTGAAGAAGACTAACCAACTCTCACAAACACCCGCTTCCGTTGCGAAACGGGTGCAATTTTCCTCCCGAGCGGCATTTACTTTGTGAACTGCCGCTCATTTTTTGCCCAAAGCAAACTGCCGGAAATTGTGACCTTTCAGTCAATCTTCCACCGGCGGCTTTTCTGATTCGGGCAGGCGAACCACATAGCGAGTGTTTCTGCCGGAACCTTCCCGGATGATCTGCTGCTTGTCCTTTAGCTTATTCAGCCAATAGTTTGTGGTTATACGAGGAATGGCAAGTTGCTCCTCAATTTGAGCTCGCGTCAACAATCCCTCTCTTTCCTTCCAACTTTCTTCCAATAATGCGTCCAGTTCTATCGAACTTGGAAGAAAAAATATTTCTTTAATATCAGCACATTAAAAAAAAGCCTGCAACCTTCCAGGTTTTCTTCCAACTTTCCTTCCAAAACTTAGAAGAAAAGGCTTCCTCCTTCCAATCTTTAATGTCCGTACACGACGCCCAAAACAAAAAGACCTCCGAGTCAACCGCCCGACGAGCCTCGAGCAACTCGGAAGTCTTTCCGTACAAAGCAGATTTTGCGGCTCTTAGTTCTCAAGCCATATAGTTACCGGTCCGTCGTTGACGATATTAACGACCATGTGCGCTCCGAAAATGCCTGTCGCAGTCTTCAGCCCGGAAGCTGCACATTCTTCGACAAAAATGTCAAAGAGGCGCTTTCCGTCTTCGGGAGCAGCCGCGGGCGTAAAGCTCGGACGGTTGCCGCGGCTGGTGTCAGCAGCAAGCGTAAATTGCGAAACGAGCAGCAATTCCCCTGAGATATCCGATACCGAACGGTTCATCTTGCCGGCATCATCCTCAAAAATACGATAGCGCAACACTTTCTGCGCCAACGCGCGAGCTTTTTCTTCGGTATCTCCTTTGACGGCGCAGACAAGTATGCACAGGCCGCGACCGACTTCACCCACGGTTTTCCCGTCGACTGTCACGCCAGCCTGCGCCACGCGCTGCAACAACGCGATCATTTTTTAACTCACCGTGACCTTAGCCCAGCGGCGCTTGCCGACCTGCAACGTGTAGGTACCGGGCTTTACCTTGAGACCGCGATCGGAAATGCGTTCGCCTTCCAGACGGACACCCCCCTGATCAATGTTGCGGTTGGCTTCACCCGTGCTCGGGCACAGACCGGCTTCCTTGATGAGACGGGCAATGCCGATTTCTCCGTCGGGAGCGGCAACATTGACTTCAGGGATGTCCGAAGGCACGGCACCGGCGCGGAAGCGATTGTTAAATTCGGCTTCGGCTGCATCGGCCGCTTTGTCGTCGTGAAAGCGCGCCACGATTTCCTTGGCAAGCAGCACCTTGGCGTCGCGCGGATTGCGGCCGTTTTCGCACTCACTCTTGAGTTCGGCAATCGCAGCGTTGCTCTTTAGGCTCAGCAGGTTGTACCAATCCCACATGAGCGTATCGGAAATGCTCATCACCTTGCCGAACATCTCATCGGCGGTTTCCGTGATGCCGATGTAGTTGTGCTTGGACTTGCTCATTTTGTTGACGCCGTCCAAGCCCACCAGCAAAGGCATCGTCAGGATGCACTGCGGTTCCTGGCCGTACTGACGCTGCAGTTCGCGGCCGACGAGCAGGTTAAAGCGCTGATCGGAACCGCCGAGTTCCAGATCGGCATGAAGCGCCACCGAGTCGTAACCCTGCATCAGGGGGTAAATCAATTCGTGCACGGCAATCGGAAGCTGTTCGGAAAAACGCTTGGCAAAGTCGTCACGCTCAAGCAGTCGAGCCACCGTATAGCGGCTGGCAAGCTGAATGAGGCCCGTCGCCCCCAACTGGTTGCACCATTCGGAATTCCAGCGCACTTCGGCCTTTTCAATGTCAATGACGTGAGCGGCCTGCTCGAGATAGGTCTCAGCGTTAACCTTGATCTGCTCGGGCGACAGCGGCGGACGGGTCGTGTTGCGGCCGGTCGGATCGCCTATGGCTGCCGTAAAGTCGCCGATCAGGAAAATCACAGTGTGGCCGAGATCCTGCAGCTGACGAAGCTTATTGAGCACAACCGTGTGACCGACGTGAATGTCAGGTGCCGTGGGATCCAGACCGAGCTTGCAGCGCAGCTTGGTGCCGGTCGCTTTGGCGCGGGCCAGCTTCTGCTCCAATTCGCTTTCGATCAAAAGCGTGTCGGTACCGCGGGCAATCGTGGCCATTGCCTCCTTGATTTCGGGCGTGACTTCGTATTTCTTTTCTTCGGTACGGGCGGATTCAACAGACATCGGTATGGAATTCCCAAAAAGCTTTTTCATTCAACGGCTGCGACACATTCGCAGCAAACGGAGCGATATTGTACCGAACGGCAAAGAATCAAGCTCAGACAGCTCGCAACGCAAGCCTGAAACGGCTTGTCCGAAATGCAAATTCTTTTTTCATTTTCAGACAGCGTTGAACGATCAATCTAAAATGTCAGTTTGGTTTGGTGCAACCGTGCAAAATGGACGTCAAAAAGCACTGTCGGTTCAGCTTCTCCTTCTAAATGACCTCTCAGCTTATTGTCGGTAAAGAATTGCGACGTCTTGGCAAAGGCGTCATTGATCTCGCTCGCTCTCGGCGTCTGTCCCAAGTGGGCGGTGGCGGCGTCACTCGCACCTATTTGGTTGCGCTTGGCCTCTTCTGTGTGCTTCCGATCGGGGCCACAGCCGCTCTTTACTACTCGATTCCGAGCGAGACACTCACGGCTTCGCCCGTTCGTACACTCACAGTCGAACCAGTGCGTCTTCCCGACTTGAGAGGCCAAATGGCAGCCATTGAAGCCGTCACCGATCCGATTTCGCACGAAATCTTTGTACGCGAAGCCGAAACGCTCACTTCGCTTCTGGCTCGTCTGCAGATCAAGGACACGCAGGCGCGCGACTTCATCATTCGCAATCCCATAACACAGGCTCTCGTCTATCCCAAGCAGGGCCAGTTTGTGACAGCCGTGGCCGGTGAAGACGGCAAACTTGAAGAGCTGCGCCTTTATACCGACAGTGACATTTCCGGCAAAGGCTCTCGTTTGGAAGTACGTCGCACGGCAAGAGGCTTTCAGGCCAACACAACGCCTTACGAATATGACACCGAACTCACCATGGCCAACGGCGTCGTGTCGAGTTCACCCGATGCGAGCCTCTTAAACGCCGGCGTTCCCGCCAAGATCGTCGAGCAGATGCACTCAGCCTTTGACTTTGATCGAGACATCGTCAGCCAGTTGCAGCGCGGCGACGCCTTCCGGCTGATCTATGAAACGAAGTTCGCCGAAGGCAGCTTCGTGCGCCATGGCCGATTGTTGGCTATGCAGCTCGATCATGACGGAAAAACAACCGAACTCTTTCGCTTTGACAACGACAATGCCGGCGGCAATTTCTACGATGCCGAAGGCAACATCTCTCGCCGTACGTTCATGCGCGTGCCACTGGACGTACAAAGCGTAACGAGCGAATTTTCTCCCATGCGCCGACACCCCGTGACGGGTGTTTTGCGTCCTCACCTGGGTACGGATTTCCGCGCCCCCTGGGGCGCCGTGGTGCGCGCCGCGGCTGACGGCACCGTGGAATTTGCTGGCGTCGGTACCGGTTACGGCAACTACATCCGCATCGCGCACGGCCCGGGTATCCTGACGCTATACGCGCACCTCTCCTCCATAGATCCGCACGTCAAAAAGGGTACAAAGGTCAAATACGGCGAAGTGATCGGCCGTGTTGGCCAGACGGGACTGGCAACGGGACCGCACCTGCACTACGAACTGAAGTTCGGCAATGTGCAGATCAATCCGATGACCGTGCGCCTGCCGGACACCAAGACGCTCACCCCATACCAATTTGCACAGATGGAAGTGCTCATCGCTCCGCTGCGCGCCAAACTGGCACGCCTGCAAAAGTTGCAAGTGAGCAGTCTTGTCGACAAGAACGCCGTTTCTCAAACGAACTAAAATACCCCCTTTCCCAAACCAAATCGGAGATTTTCAACCATGGCCAAGACAGTGACCCTGGGTTTAATGTCGGGAACCAGTCTTGACGGCGTAGATGCCGTCGCCGTCGATTTTTCCGGGGTGGGACCGCGTCTGATCGGCCATCACCACATCGAATTTCCTAAGCCGCTCAAGGAAAAGCTTCTGGCGCTATGCCAGCCCGGCGATAATGAAATTGATCGCATGGGAGTCGCTTCCGTCGAACTGGGTAAGTTCTACGTATATTGCATCAATGAGTTGCTCGACGTAGCCGACATCGGCCGAAAGGACGTGGCCGCCGTCGGCATTCACGGCCAGACGATTCGACATCGTCCCGAACAAGGCTGGACATTGCAACTCAACAACCCGGCACTCGTCGCAGAGCTGTCGGGCCTTGACGTCGTAAGCGATTTCCGCAGCCGTGACATCGCTGCCGGCGGCGAAGGCGCTCCGCTTGTGCCCGCTTTCCACCGTCAGGTTTTCATGGGCGAAGTTGCCCGCTCGGTCGTTAACATCGGCGGCATTGCCAATGTCACGTTCCTGCCGCCGCGCCGCGGCTACGGCAAGATCATCGGCTTTGACTGCGGTCCGGGCAATATTCTTCTGGACGCCTGGTGCCGCAAACACATTGCCCGCCCCTACGACACGAACGGGGCCTGGGGCGCAACGGGGCGCGTGCACGACGATCTGCTCGCCAAACTCCTCTCGGACCCCTACTTCGACCGTCAGCCCCCCAAGAGCACCGGCCGCGAACACTTCAACCTCGAATGGCTTGAATCTCAGCTCGCCGAATTCGGCACGCTGGAACCCGCCGATGTGCAGGCCACTCTTGTGATGCTCACGGCCCGTACGATCACCGACGCCATCAAGAAGTTTGCCGGCCGCACCGAAGAAATCTACCTGTGCGGAGGCGGCGCCTTGAACGGTGCGCTTGCTCAGTGCATCCGCGAATGTGCCGGCGACACCATTTACGTGCGCTCGACCTCGGCTCTCGGTGTTGACCCGATGCACGTCGAAGCGATGGCCTTTGCTTGGCTTGCATGGGCCTTCCTGCAGAAGAAACCCGGCAATCTTCCCGAAGTGACCAACGCCTCCGGCGCTCGTCTGCTCGGCGCGCTCTATCCGCATTGATCACCCGACCGATTCAGTTAATCGAAGACCAACGACCGGACGGAAACGAAATTTCCCTCCGGTCGTTTGTTCTTTGCCGCATCGCTCTTTAGACTTCTCGTTAATCCGCATGTTTGCGCGGCGTCGCCGTGCTTACAATTTACGCTCTCTCGAAATCTCCCGGCCCAACTGACGCAGACTGACTTGTTCGACCAAGGCACAAGCCGGCCTAACGCCTGCGACCGAGAACCGACGTCTTTGTTTTTACCATGTCGTTCGTTTCTTCCGCCAAAGCATTCCTGGGCAGTCTGCCCGTTCAACGCTTTCATCCCGTCACGTTGGATGCGCTCCGCCACTACAACACGCGGATGCTCACGCGCGACATCAGCGCCGGTTTGACGGTCGGCATGGTGGCTTTGCCACTTGCCATGGCTTTCGGTATCGCCTCGGGCGTACCGCCCGAAGCCGGCATCTATACGGCCATCATTGCAGGCTTTCTGATTTCACTCCTGGGCGGCTGCCGTGTGCAAATCGGCGGCCCCGCGGGCGCTTTCATCGTTATCATCTACGGCATCATCGCCAACTACGGTCTGGGCAACCTGTTGCTGGCCACCATCGGTTCGGGCGTCATTCTATTTTTAATGGGGCTCTTTAAGCTCGGCAGCTTCATTCGCTTCATCCCCGTCTCCATCGTCATCGGCTTTACGAACGGTATTGCCGTATTGATCGGCCTGAGTCAAGTCAAAGACTTCTTGGGACTGACAATCGAGAAAATGCCGGCGGACTTTTTCCATCAAATTCAGACTCTTTACGCGCACATTGATACCTTTAACCCTTATGCGTTCGGTCTGGCTCTCGTGAGTTTTCTCATCGTCAAGTTCTGGCCCAAGGGTTACGTCATGGGCGGCGCGCCCTGGAAACGTTGGATGGCGCATCTGCCTGGCACCGTGGTCGTGCTCGTGGCTTCCACCGTTGTGGTCTCCGTCTTCAATCTTCCGGTTGAAACCATCGGTACAAAGTTCGGCGGGATTCCGCAGAAGCTTCCCGATCTGACGCTACCCGACTTTTCCTGGGAAGCCTTCAAGCATCTGATCGGCCCGATGATCACGATCGCGTTGCTGGGCGCCATTGAAAGTTTGTTGTGTGCCCGCGTGGCGGATGCCATGACCGACGATCGTCACGACCCCAATCAGGAATTGATGGGCCAGGGCGTGGCCAACTTCGTCGTACCTTTCTTCGGCGGCATTCCGGCCACCGGCACCATTGCGCGAACCGTCACCAACATCAAGAGCGGCGCGGTCAGCCCCGTTGCGGGCATCGTGCACGCCCTCACGCTTTTGGTCGTGATTCTGGCCGCCGCTCCCTTAGCAAGCGACATCCCCCTGGCGGCACTGGCTGCAATCCTGTTCTTTGTTGCGTGGAATATGGGCAACTGGCGTGAATTCTCACGCCTGCGCCAGATGACGATGAGCTACAAGGCCACGCTGATCACAACGTTCCTCCTGACGGTGATTTTCGATCTGACGGTCGCTGTTGAAGTCGGCTTACTTGTATCCTGCGTGTTCTTCATCTACCGCATGAACACGCTTACCCGCGTCACGCGTCAGACGCTGCCCTTCGACATGCCTGAAACGGTGGAATGCTGGAAACTCACCGGCGCACTTTTCTTCGGTTCCGTCAGTAAGCTCGAAGACGTTACCGATCCCAAGCGCATCACAGCGCCCGATGCAGCCAAGGTCGTCATTTTGGACTGTACCGATTTGCTCAACATCGACAACTCGGCCATGGACATCCTGCAGGTCTTTATGCGGGCTCTGAAGCGCCGCAATCACGAACTCATCATCGCCGGCGCCTCAGGCCACCCACAGCGCCAGCTGCAACGAACAGGCATTGCTCAGAGCCTCGGTGCCAATTTCGTGCCCAATATTGAGTTTGCTCAGCACCGCGCGCGCGAGCTGCTTGCTGAAATCGAAAAGAAGGAAACGAGCGGCAAACCCATCGTATGACCGTTTCGTCGTTCCGTTTTCCAAAAGGCCTTGAAGCTTTCCGCTCAAGGCCTTTTTGCTAGGGCCTTCGGCATATCCACCGTCACGCTCAACCCCTTTTGTGCCTGAGAATCGGTCCAGTCAAGCACAATGGCACAGCCATAACGATCCGCAATTGTTTTGCAAATGGCCAGTCCCAGTCCGGTGCCCGTCTGCTGCGTCCCCAAAACACGGTAAAACGGGTCAAAGACACGGCCTCGCTCGGCCTCAGGAATCCCAGGGCCGTTGTCGGCCACACACAAACTGAGGCGATCACCCGTCTGACGGAAAGCAATCGTCACACTGCCGCCCTGCGGAACATAGTGCACGGCGTTGTGCACGAGATTTCGCACGAGACAGAAAAGCGAAGCTTCGGGCATCGCCGCACAGGCGCTTTGTGCTTCGTTGGTGTCAAACCCTGCCACCTCAACGGCAATCTCCTTGCTTTCGGCCTCCCAATAAATATCTTCAACGACCGAAGTCACCACCTTGAGACACTGCGCCGTTTGCGGGCCGTCGACGGCTTTTTCTTGTCCGGCCTGCACGCGCTTGAGTGTCAGCAGCTGACTGATGAGGTTAGAGAGACGCGCGATGCCCGCTCGGATATCCGCTACTGTTTGCTGCGCCTGTTCGGACATCGGCATGTTGCTCAAACGATCGACCTGCAGACTCAAGGCCGTGACTGGACTGCGCAGTTCATGAGCCGCATCGGCAACAAACCGTGTCTCGCGTCCTCGAAGTTCCTCCACGCGAGCGAACATATCGTTGACAGCTGTCATGATGCGCTCGAGTTCTTCGGGCAGGCCTTCGTAGGAAAGCGAGCTCAAGTCATCGGCCTTGCGCTCCTGAATCTCTTTAACGAGCTGCTGCACCGGCTTTAACCCGTGCCAAAGCACCAAAATCAAAACCAGCAGCATCACGGGCGTCAGTATCAGAATGGGAGCGGCTGCGGTAAGCGCTCTCACCAGAATTTCTTCGTTGCGCTCGCTTAGCCGCTGAGCGGCAGCCACATGCGTGCCGTCGGAAAGCGTTCTCAAATAAAAACGATACTTGTCACCGGCAAATTCCGCCGTATGAGCGCCATTTGAATAGGATTGCCGAAAGGTAACGGTCAGAGCTCGACCTTTTTTGTGCAGCATGCGCACCAAAACCGTTTCACCGGCCTGCACCACGGCGTCCTTGCTGTCGTCGTCAAGTTGAAAATGGTCCTCAAAAACATCGTCGTCCATCGTGAGCGCGCCGTACTGCGGCAACGTCTCACCTTTGTCCGAGCCGGGGCCGTAAAAACCCCCGAGAGTGAGTTCCTGAATTTTGTTGCGCTGACGCTGCTGCACGATGTCGCGCGAGAGCATCCCCACCACTTCCTTGAGGATGTCATCCTGACGGTCTTTGGCCTCTTCGTAACCAATGGCAAAACTCGCGGCCGCCGTGATGAGCGAAAACACGGCAAGCGTGCCCGCACACCAAAGCGTCACCCGCTTTAGAAGCGAATGTTTTCTGAAAATCATAAGTTATCGTCCTGCCGCGCGTCCCTTGTGCACCATCCATCCCAGACCACGGACGTTTCCGATAGCATTTGCACCGAGCTTTTTGCGCAAGCCGTGGATGATGAATTCCAGAGCATTGCTCTCGGGCATGTCGCCGTCTCCGTAGAGACGCTCTTCGAGCGTGGTACGCGACAAAATGGCGCCCGGTCGCGTCATGAGCGCCTCCATCAGATCAAATTCGCGCTTACTGAGCGCCACTTCCTTGTCACCCTCGGGCGCATGCAAGCGCACGGTCTTAGTTTCGCAATTGAGCGTCATCGTTCCGTTGGTAAGCACCTTGCTTGCGGCCTGCGCACCCTGGCGTCGCCGTTCGATGGCGCGCAACCTTGCCAGCACTTCGGACATATGAAAAGGCTTGACCACGTAGTCATCAGCCCCCGCATCCAGACCGGCTAAACGGTCGTCCAGTCCGTCCCGGGCCGTCAGAATCACCACCGGAGTTTCGGAATCCTTGGCGCGCAGCTCACGCAACACGCTCATGCCGTCCTTGCCGGGCAAGCCCAGGTCCAGCAGCACGGCATCGTACTTGTTTTCCGAGAGGAACCCTGTGGCTTCCCAACCGCTGCGGGCCCAGTCAGCCGCTTTGCCAGCATCGGCCAGAGCATTGCCAGAGCTCTTGGGAGAAAATGTGTCCGGATCAGCCTGGGCGGTGTTCGTGATGAGGCTGAGATCCGTGGACACAGAAGAACCTATGTGGGAGCCCCTGCAGCCGATGAAAAAAACGCCGCTCCTTTCCTGCCGTAGTCTACGGCAAGTCAGCCAGCGGCTTTGCAAAGTGCTGCGTTGCGTTTGTTACGGCACTGCCGGCAGAACCGTCAGACGATAGACGTCAATCGTTTCCTTTTTGGCGTGCTCAAGTTCCAGTTCGCCTTCAATACGGATCTTGGTTTTGGGATCCACCCGCTGGCCTTGAAAAACCTTATCAGGTATTTCCGCAATGATTCGGCCCGTCGCGTCAGCAAACACGTATTTCTTGCGTTTGACTTGCTCGATAATGAAGCCTTCGAGCGACGCCTCCTGATCTTGCTTGCCGTTTTTAAGCAATTCAGCGACAGTTGTCACCGCAACGGCGGGTTTGTCACTGACAAATTGCGCTTGGATGGGAGCGGCGGCAAGAATGCCAAGGGCTGCCGCCGCAAGCGTCATGGATTTCAGATTCGACATTCTCCAGTTCTCCTTGATGCGTCTGCGGTTAGCGAATTAGCGCAGGATGGTGAGGTTGTAGACGTCAACCTTGTCCTTTTCCATGAAGTCGCGTTCGAGTTCGCCGTCAATGCGCACCTTGGTCTTCGGATCAACGCGCTGGCCCTTGAAGACTTCGTCGTCGATTTCAACGAGCATTTCGCCGGTGCTGTCGCGGAACATGTACTTTTCATGCTTGACCTGCTGCACGATGTAGCCTTCGAGCGTAGCGAGCTGATCGTCCTTGCCGCTGTCGAGCAGGTTCTTGACGGTGGTCACGTTGCTCGGGCCGCCCACAAACTGAGCCTGGGCAGGAGCAAAGGCGATAACGGAGGCAAGAGCGGTGGCAGCGGCAATGGTCTTGAGATTAAGCATGGTGTGACTCCTTGTAGAAAAACCGTTTTCAAATGCTTTCTGTCTGTCGGGGAACTTCTTCTCCCCTCTTGGTAACACGCAGTTTAGAAACCCCGGGTTAGCCGCCCCATAGCCGACCAAAACCGACTATTTCGAGCCTCTCAGTTTGCCGATTTGCCCGTCAGGCGGCACAAAGGAGGCGAACTTAGAAAACTTAGCTAGCGCAAAGTTTTCTCAATCGGCACGCTCTCAATTGCAACCATTTGTATCACGCGAGCGGCCTTCTTTTTCGGCTACCCGCCGTTGGCCGACTCGATTTTCCCCGAATCGCCCCGACTGTCGGCGCCGCAACCTTACTTTTCGAATCATGCAGATTAAAACCCTCGCCTGTTCCCTCACCTGTCTTGCCGCTCTGGCCTCCGCTACCGCGAACGCCGCGACCGACTCCCAGATTGAAAAAATCAGCAAAGCGGTTCAGGCCGCCACAGGCAAAGCGCCTGACTCCGTGATGAAGTCCCCCGTCAACGGCCTCTGGGAAGTGGTCATTGACAAGCGCATCTTCTATTCCGACGCCGATGCGCGCCACCTGATCATCGGCCGCATTTTCGACTCGGCCACGGAACGCGACCTCACCGCCGAACGCATTGAGGAACTCAACCGCATCAAATGGGATGAGCTGCCGATGAAAGACGCCATCAAGGTCGTCTACGGCAAAGGCGAGCGTAAGCTCATCGTCTTTACCGACGCCAACTGCCCCTACTGCCGTCTGCTTGAGCAGAACCTGCGCGAAGCGGGCAACCTCACCGTCTACAACTTCATGTATCCGGTGCTGCGTTCGCGAGAAGAAGCGCGCCGTATCGTCTGCGCAAGCGACCCCGTCAAGACCTTCCTCGACTCCATGGCAAGCGGCCAGGTACCCGAGGTCGGTCAATGCAGCAACAGCGCCGTGCTTGACCGCAATCTTGAACTCGGTCAAAAGCTCGGCATCAACTCCATTCCGGCCGTGATTTTCCCCGACGGATCCCGCTACACGGGCCTGATGTCGGTCGAAGCGATCGAGGAAAATCTCGCCAACAGCGCGGCTAAGAAATAAGCCGCCCGCCGATTTATTTGCCCGCCAACCGTACTTTTGGAGATGAACACACCATGTCGCACAGTCTTGACCACATCATGAAACCCTCCAGCGTTGCTGTGATCGGCGCTTCCACCAAGCCGCACACCATCGGCTCGGATCTGATGAAGCGCTTAATTGAGTTCGGCTTTAAGGGCCGCATCTACCCGGTCAATCCCAAGGGCGGCATGATTGAAGGACTTCAGGCTTATCCGAGCGTGCTCGACATCGAAGGTCCCGTGGACATGGCTGTGATCGTCGTCAATTCCGATTCAAGTGTGACTGGAGTTCAGACGTGTGCTCTTCCGATCTAAATGATTCCTCCTG
>OGIV01000582.1_pt1 | contig 26689 bp, 26 predicted proteins | sample 1571861 | NCBI WGS metagenome assembly OGIV01 (sample SAMEA2582099, study PRJEB24529) | metagenome | biome: Human gut stool | place: China | collected 2011 | reverse complement strand
CTTTGCCCACACCCACGACCTTTGAAAAGGTCGACCAAACTTTTATAATTGCTTTAAAAAGTATTTTGCTAAACCATAATTGCCAAACTTTTGACAAATAACCGATTATTAATACATTAAAAATTAATCCGAACGGAGAATAACTATGGAAGATATTAAACTTTGTCCATTTTGCGAAAGTCCTATGCTCATCGTAGATGACGGAAAAAACAACGGCAAACCGTACTACGAATGTTCAACCTGCGGACTTCGTTTTCAAATAAAAGGCTTTGACGAAAACCCTGTGGAGATTAAGGAATGAAAATCACAGTAGTCAACGGTCAGAGCCATAAAGGCTCTACATATCACATCGGCAAAATGCTTGCCGATAAACTTGGCGGCAAAGTTACAGAGTTCTTTTTGCCAAAGGATTTCAGTGATATGTGCATTGGCTGTACAAGCTGTTTTATAAAAAATGAACATCTTTGCCCTCATCACGCAAGGCTCGAAAAGCTGACAAATGCAATTGATGATGCAGATGTGCTTATTTTTACAAGCCCCGTTTATGTTTACCACACCACAGGCGCTATGAAAAGTTTTCTTGACCATTACGGCTACCGTTGGATGGTACACCGTCCTGAAAAGAAGATGTTTTCAAAGCAGGCAGTTTGTATTTCTACCGCAGCCGGAGCGGGTACAAAGTCAACCAACAAAGATATTGCCGACAGCTTTTTCTTTTGGGGAATACCAAAAATTTATAAATACGGTGTGAATGTCCGTGCCACATCATACAACGGAATCAGCGAAAACACTTTGAAAGCAATCGACAAAAAGACCACCGCCCTTGCAAAGAAAATCAAAGCAAAAGACGGCAAGGTGAAGGTCGGAATCAAGACCAAAGCCTTTTTTGAACTTATGCGTATAATTCAAAGGAAAAGCGATTGGAACGAGGCTGATACGGACTATTGGCATAACAAAGGCTGGGACGGTAAAAAGCGCCCGTGGAAGTAAGGAGTTTACTATGAGAAAATGCTTGATTACAGTTGATTATCAGGTGGATTTTGTAAACGGTTCACTTGGATTTGACGGTGCGGAAAAACTTGAAAATGTAATTGCCGAAAAAATCGAAAAATACAGGGCAGAGGGTGCAGACATTATATTCACTCTCGATACCCATCACTGCGATTACTTAACTACTTTTGAGGGCAGAATATTGCCGATTGAACATTGCATTGAGTACACAAAAGGTCACGAACTTTACGGAAAAATCAAGTCTATGGTTCAGCCAAACGACAAAGTGTTCAAGAAATGCACCTATGGCAGTGAGGCTCTGTTTGATTATCTAAGAAAGTGTGATTACAAAGAAATCGAGCTCTGCGGACTTGTATCGAATATTTGTGTTATTTCAAACGCCGTGCTTGCCCGAACCGCTTTGCCGAACGCACGACTGACTGTTGACAGCAATGCCACTGCCTCAAATGATAACGGTTTAAATACAGCCGCATTAAATGTTATGCGTGGACTCGGAATTACCGTAATTTAACTTGACAATAATTATAACTTGTTGTAAAATACTGAATATAATGTCATTTCGACATTTCAGGGTAATAGGTAGTTTGTCAGAAGTCCTTGTGGGCGTATTATAGGACTTCTGACACCGCCTATTTTGGTTTTATGATTTGTGCAATACAAATTTCGTATTATATGGAACATTTCAAATTTTTATCAAGAAATTTGAAAAAAATTAAAAAAACATTTGAAATTGTAAAACATATGTGATATAATACCAATGTTGCTTAACGCTGATCAAAAATTTAATATGCTGATATAGCTCAGGAGGTAGAGTGCGTCCTTGGTAAGGACGAGGTCACGGGTTCAAATCCCGTTATCAGCTCCAAGGAAAAGATATTATCCGAATTTGTGGGTAATATCTTTTTTGATTAAAGATGAAATTGTAAAACGGGATTTGAAAGCCCGTAAAGAAAACAGTCCGGTGGACTGTTTTTAGGGCGTAGAGTTGAAGAAAATATGACTGTGAACAAGCCGCAGCAGGCGAGGCAAAGAGTTTGAATAATTACAATCACCCGTTATCAGTTCCAAGGAAAGACATTATTCGTTTATGGATAAGGTCTTTTTGTTTACGCGGTTTTATATATTCACTGTTTTTACAAACAGACATTAATTTGGTATTATAAAGTTAAAAAAATTTAAAATTATGCACGAAAATGTGTGTTTGCAGTTGTATTAACAGTAAAGGGAGGTTACAAATGAGTGATTCATTCGGTACCGAAAAACAAAATCGAACAAGTAATTGTAAAATATGCGGATATGATATTTCGCATTGCATATCAAAATTTAAAATCAAAAGCTGACGCCGAGGATATTTTTCAAGAGGTTTGCGTTACATTACTTACAAAGAACCCGCCTCTTGACGATGAAAAACATTTAAAATATTGGCTTATACGGGTTACCATAAACAAATGCAATAATTTTCATAAGTCGTTTTGGCATAATAAGATTGAGTCAATCGACAAATATACAGAACTTGAGCAGCCGCAAACAAAGGCTGTAATGGAAGAAATTTGGCAGCTTCCAAAGCAGTACAGAAATGTTATTTATCTGTATTATTATGAGGATTATTCAATTGCAGAAATAGCCCGTATAATGGACAAAAGTCAAAATACAATCAGTTCGCAGCTGCAGAGGGCAAGAAAAAGACTCGGCAAAATTCTATCCGAAGGAGGACTTTAGTATGCGTAAAAATTTATATACGAAAACAATCAATGATATTAAAATCTGTGAGAATGCAGTTAATTCTGCGATAGAAAATATTTATAGCAAGCAAAGCAATGACAACATTATTGACATTAAGAAAAGTAAAAATAAAAAAGTAAATAAAGTTATTGCAGCTTCTCTTGTTGCGGCAATGCTTGTTTCGGGAGGTGAGTTCAATGTATTACTTTAGTGACAAAGGTATAAAAATTTTGGAGGATAATTTTATGAAAATTAAAAAATATTAGTATCAGCAATAAGCGCAGCATTAATATCAACATCAGATAAATAATTAAATTGTGAGAGGTATTCCAATGAAGAAAACAACTGCAATGATGGCATTATTTTTAACAATTTGTGCTGCTGTATTTTTTTATGGCTGTACGAATAAATCTTCATACTCAAATTCCGATGATGCATATATAAATTATGCAACAGATATGCAGCTAATGTACCATATCGGCGGAAATGCACCTATGACAAAATCAGATAAAGGTTATTATTATATCGGTGATGACGGAATCGTGATTTTTATTGATAAAGAAACAAAAAAGGCTACTCCTCTTTGTTCAAAACCAAATTGTACTCACGATGACCCTGAAGCTTGCGATGCCTATTTAAACTTAACGGAGAAGCCCCAAATACAATATAATGACGGATATTTGTATGCTTTATGCGGAGAGTATGACAAGAGCTATATAAATTACAATACATATCTTATGCGTATGAAGCCTGATGGAAGCCAAAGGGAAAATCTCACGGGAAGCTTTAATTTTTATGATTTTGAATGGTTCATACACAGGGGATATTTTTATTGCTCTACTGATTCATCAGTAATCAGAATACCTCTTGATTCACCTAAATCAGAACCGCAGATTCTATACAAAACGGATTACTATATTGAGTCCGGCTTGAGAGCTGTTTCTCAAATATGTGCGTATAAGAATTATTTTTACTTTACTGCCGACGAGAGAAATGAAAAAGAGGAAGGACCCGGTTTAAGTATCAAATGTATCAATTTGGATACATTAGAGATTAATGACATTCCTAAAGCTAAAGGCTATCAGGTGTCTTATAATTTCTTTTTAGACAACACAATGATTGCGTCCTATTACGATAAAAATTCGGATGAAAATGTTTATCTTAAATGCGATTTGGATGGAAATGTAAAGGAAAGCTTTTTCACAATAGCTCATAAAGATAATTTGCGATATTCAACCGATGGAAAATACATATATGGTGATAATTGTGTGCAGGTCACCAGAAAAGATGCAGAAAAACAGATTATTACGGTTTACGATTTAAATATGAATGAGATAGATTCGTATGCTCCGCCTGAATTTGAAAATATAGTATGCAATAATATTAATCCACAGGATAATGAATATTTTATTTTTGAATCTGTAGATGATAACGGAGAACGAATTTTAGCTATGGCGGATAAAAGTCAACTCGGCTCAATCGGCGGCGAAACTATAAAATTCACAGAGCTTTGCAAGCTGAAATGGGCTGAAAAGAAGAACAGTAATTACTATGTAGAGGGACAGGCGGGAGTTGTATGAGAATTGCAGGTAGCGAATATTTAAAGCTGTTTTCAAACAAAATATTTCTTATTTGCATCATCGCCTTTTTCTGCGCCGATTCTCTGTTTTTCGTAATGCTTCAATCCTCTGATTATGAAAATTCGGCAATTTCAAGTGATGTCGGGGCATATGAACAGCTTATTCGGGAATGTAACGATGCAGAGGATAAAAATGCGTTCTTTGAAAGCAAGAACACGGAGATACAGATTGCACAAATTCTTTTGCACAACGGAAATGCAGATGAATACAAGGAAAAATATCCAAAGCTGTATGACAATGCGGCAGGCTTGGACTTGAACGATGATGAGCTGTTCAACCGCTCGGTTATGCTAAGCAACATACAGGCTCAGCTCTCTCACATAGACAGCTATGAAGAGTTTATTTCCAATATGAAGTCGAGAGCCGAGCAACAGAGCAGCTTTTCCATTTTTGCAGAGCCGGACAGTTTTTCGTTCAGAAATATTGAAAAAACTCCCGTGGATTTTGCCGAGGTTAAAGGTGTTAAGCCCATCCTCGGCAACAACAAGGCGGTTGAAGCCGCAACCTCATATGAGGTTTCAAGCTATATTTTGCTAATTATCGTATTGCTCGTCAATATTTTGATGTTCTCCGTTGAAAGAGAAAAGGAGCTTTATATTCTTGTGCGGTCAACGGCAAAGGGCAGACTGCAAACAATAGCCTGCAAGCTCTTGGTTGTTTTGAGCGTTACGGCGGTTGTTAGTCTGCTGTTCTATGCGAGCAACATTATGATGGCAGGCACAGTCTACGGCTTTGGAGATTTGAGCCGCCCCGTGCAGTCGAGCAAGCTGTTTTTAAACTGCGCATTAAATGTTACAATGCTTGAATACCTGATTTTGTGGGTACTCGGCAAAACGCTTTTGCTCTGCTCTCTGTCAATGCTCACGGCATTTTTATTCGTGGTTATCAAGTCCTCCGCAAAGACCTATTTAATCTTGGCGTCGGCACTGATTTTTGAATTTTCCTGCTTCATTTTCATTGACGGCAGCTCTGTGTTGGCTTCGCTAAAATTTATAAATATTTTCTACCTTATCAGCGGCAACAATATTTTCGGCTGTTATCAGAATGTCAATATTTTTTCACAGCCGATTAACATAATCACCGTTTTCATCGGCTTAGCTATAGCTCTCTCCGTTGTCGGAGTTTTGGGAGCGGCATTGGCGTTTTCAAGGCTGTCACAGCATAACGGCAAGCTCGTTTTGCTCGACAGGCTTATGTCACGGCTCGGACGGTTTAAGAAAATCAACGGAAGTGTGAGAATATACAGCGGCGAGGCTTACAAGCACTACAAAACCTCCTTCGCCCTTGTCGCAGTAATTATCCTCGTGGCTCTCGGCTTTGTCAGCTACAATGATGATTTGAGTATTATATTCATAAGTCCTCAGGAAAGCGCCTATGACACCTATATGCAAACACTTGAGGGTGAGTTTGACGAGGAAAAGTATGATTTTATCGAGAGTGAAAGGGCTTATTTTGACGAGCTTACAAGAGAAGCCGAGGAGCTTTCAGCCGACACCACGATTTCGGCTGAGGAAAAAACGAACAGGCTCAATACCATTGATGGTATTTTAAGCATAAGAGGAATGGCATTTGAGGACATTTGCGCTCAGCTTGAATATGTTAATGGAAAGGCTGAGCTGACGGGCGAAAAGCCTGCACTTGTCAATGAAGTGGTGAACAAGCGGCTGACTATGGACACCTTTAGGGAGTGGGAGTATTTTGCTCTGCTCTTAGCCGTGGTTATCTTCTGTACCTCTAACATTTTGGCAATTGAATACAAGACCTCTATGGTTAACTTGATTTCGGCAAATAAGCACGGCAAAGCGAGGCTGTTGATTATAAAGCTCTTGACCGTCCTGATTACCACGGTGATTTCCTATATCTTAATCTATCTGCCGTATATGCTCAACTTTATCAAGACCTTCGGCACGGCATCATTTGATTTACCGCTTGCATATTCAAGAAATTTTTCGGCTCTGACAAGCGGCATAACCGTGGGCGGATATATTCTTGCTCTCGGCTTTGTTCATCTGCTTGCGGCAGTCGGCACAACGACTTTGGTCTATCTGCTCTCCTACATATTTAAAAATCAGTTTGTGACAATGATAATTTCAAGCGGCTTGCTCCTTATACCCTGCGTGATGTTCATTGATAACAACAAAATCCGTATGGTATCGGCATTTTCAAATAATGCTCAGACAGCCGTTATCGGCATAATCACCGCCGTTTGTCTGCTGATAATCGCAGTATCGGCTCTGATTATCTTTGTTCCCAAGCGCAAAAGTACGAAATTTATAATTTAAGTTTCAAAACAAAAGAGGTTGTAAATATGGAATTAGCTTTAAATCGTATCAGCAAAACCTATAAAAAGGGCTCGGTAAAGGCGCTTGATAATTTCAGCGTTATCTTAACTCCGGGAGTATACGGCTTGCTCGGACCGAACGGAGCAGGCAAGTCCACGCTGATGAACATTATCACCGACAACCTCAATGCCGACGGCGGAGAGGTGGTTTACGGCGGTGAAAATATCAAAAAGCTCGGCAAGGATTACCGAGCCGTACTCGGCTATATGCCCCAACAGCAGGGCTTGTATGATGATTTCACCCTCAACCGCTTTTTGTGGTATATGGCGGCTTTAAAGGGCTTAAAAAAGAAAGAAGCCAAGGAAAAGATCACTCAGCTTCTTGAAACGGTTAATCTGACAGATGCCGCACATAAAAAGTTAGGCTCGTTTTCGGGCGGTATGAAGCAGAGAGCCTTGATTGCTCAAGCGCTTCTGAACAATCCCGAAATTCTCATACTTGACGAGCCAACGGCAGGACTTGACCCGAAGGAGAGAATACGCATACGCAACTTCATCAGCGAGATTGCCGAGGATAAAATTGTCCTAATCTCCACCCATGTTGTGTCGGATATTGAGTTTATCGCAAAGGAGATTATTTTGCTTAAAAAAGGTCAGCTCATCTCCCACGATTCCCCGAATAAGCTGACAAAGGAGCTTGAAAATAAAGTCTTTGAGGTCGAAATTCAAAGGGAAGATTTAAAATATTTTCAAGACAATTACCGTGTTTCAAATCTCTGTCACAACGACAACAGCATAATAGTCCGCATCGTGACCGATAACCCGCCGACAGACTTCCAATACACAACCGCAAAACCAACCCTTGAGGACTTGTACCTCTACATTTTTGAACAGGGAATTTAAAAATATTTTAATTCGGAGCATTAAACATAAATAATATGTTACCGGTAGATGAGTCTTTACTTACTCCAATAGATATGAAAGTACGCCCTGATGATACACCGAGGGATATAGCTTATAAGGAGCTTTTAAAGGATCAGCTTGCTTTTTGTCAAAGTAATAGTGAGTTGATTTTAAAGAGAGCTAATAAGCTTTATGACATTGTAGTAAATTATCCTGATAAAAACATTAATCTCGTAAAAAGATGCTGCAGGTTTGATAAACTTGAAAAGGTGTTACAAAAATACTTAAACAATTAAATAATAAATTCATTGTTAAGCTGTTACAGAAATGTAGCAGCTTCAGCCTGTAGAAAAAGTCCAGTAAAAGCTGGGCTTTTTCGACAAGCTGAACAATCCGGTGGACTGTTTTTAGGGCGTAGAGTTGAAGAAAATATGACTGTGAACAAGCCGCAGCAGGCGAGGCAAAGAGTTTGAATAATTACAATCACCCGTTATCAGTTCCAAGGAAAGACATTATTCGTTTATGGATAAGGTCTTTTTGTTTACGCGGTTTTATATATTCACTGTTTTTACAAACAGACATTAATTTGGTATTATAAAGTTAAAAAAATTTAAAATTATGCACGAAAATGTGTGTTTGCAGTTGTATTAACAGTAAAGGGAGGTTACAAATGAGTGATTCATTCGGTACCGAAAAACAAAATCGAACAAGTAATTGTAAAATATGCGGATATGATATTTCGCATTGCATATCAAAATTTAAAATCAAAAGCTGACGCCGAGGATATTTTTCAAGAGGTTTGCGTTACATTACTTACAAAGAACCCGCCTCTTGACGATGAAAAACATTTAAAATATTGGCTTATACGGGTTACCATAAACAAATGCAATAATTTTCATAAGTCGTTTTGGCATAATAAGATTGAGTCAATCGACAAATATACAGAACTTGAGCAGCCGCAAACAAAGGCTGTAATGGAAGAAATTTGGCAGCTTCCAAAGCAGTACAGAAATGTTATTTATCTGTATTATTATGAGGATTATTCAATTGCAGAAATAGCCCGTATAATGGACAAAAGTCAAAATACAATCAGTTCGCAGCTGCAGAGGGCAAGAAAAAGACTCGGCAAAATTCTATCCGAAGGAGGACTTTAGTATGCGTAAAAATTTATATACGAAAACAATCAATGATATTAAAATCTGTGAGAATGCAGTTAATTCTGCGATAGAAAATATTTATAGCAAGCAAAGCAATGACAACATTATTGACATTAAGAAAAGTAAAAATAAAAAAGTAAATAAAGTTATTGCAGCTTCTCTTGTTGCGGCAATGCTTGTTTCGGGAGGTGCGTTTGCCCTTTTTTCAAAGCCTGCTCAAAATCAAAACGGATTTGTTATTACGGCCGCAGCTGCTGAATTATCAAAAAACAAGCCGGTCAAAATTGCTCAAATAAATCCGGATTATGCTGTGGGCTTTAGCTATAAAAGTTACGAAGAAGTATTTAATATTATGCTTTCCTGCAAGGGTGATAATATTAGCTCAATTACCTATACTGCCAAAGGAAGATCATATTTTACTGTTGATAGCAATTATAGTGACGATATTTATGATACAGTATTGTTAACCGATTCCGAAGAATTTATGAATTCCGATGATTATTCTGAATTAGCTTTACTCAATGGTAAGAATTATGCAAGTTTATCCGTTAAATACGATAAACAGTTTGCAAATAAAAACACTGAGGTATATGAAGATTCACCTCTTAGTATGAATGTTTATCTTACTGCAAATGACAGCGAAACAGCGGCTGCGGTGCTTAAAAAGCACGATATATACTGTTTATACAGTGACGACGCTTTACTTAAAAACGCACGAGATGATTATGCTGAATTACTCGGTGAAGATTTTGACAAAGGATACGATGTAGACAACTACAACAAATCTGACTTGATTGATATGTATAACGAGCTTTATTCACAGCTTTTTGAAGGAGTATCGGTTGATGTAACCGTTAAGTACAATGACGGCACAGAGGAAACCCAGACCGTTGATTTTAATGTTGAACCGATTACCGAAGAAACGGCAGACGAACATCTCAAAGAAAACGGATATAACGGTGAGAGAAACAACTTGTATAATTTACTCGGTTCATGTGCTACTATCACGGCAACTCTAAGATGATTGCAAAATTATAATAAAAATTAATAATCAACATACTCCATTGTTATAACACAAAACTCTCGGGTCAAATCTGTCCGAGAGTTTTTGTTGTTTATGCGTGTGAAAGAGTGGGGAAGAACATTTGCAATTATTTCATCTTTAATTTTGCAAGTGTATTGATTTATGGTTTTGAATCCGAGCTTTTTATAAAAATCAACGGCACCGAGGTCGCCAAAAAGATAAAATCCGTCACAGCTGTTTTTATATTCGTTTATAATTGCGTTTATAAGCGTGAATTCCCAAAGTAAATTCCACTCCTTTCCTACTGTGGAATTTACTTTGGGAATTCACTAGGAAAAGATATTATCCGTTTTTGAAAATTATTACTTGACTTTAGTTCGTGATACATTTATCATTATAATTTATCATTATATATGTACACGAGTAATAGAATACAAGAAAGACTGATGGGATGATTGTAGTTGTTTTTTAGATACATAGTTGTTCTCATAGGATTATTTGTAAAGTTTTTATGATTTTAAAAAAACTTACACACTTTTCTTGACAAAGCCAACTTTTAATTGCATTATAAAAGCGCTCAAGGTACAGTACCCGAGCGCTTTTATCCATATGAAAAAGTCTGTTATTATTGAATTTCTGCCAAAGCATTAAATATTATAGCATACACATACGATGAACCGATTGCCGCATTCTTTGCAAATGACGGATTTTGCAACATTTTTACCGCACCTTCAAGCTCTGATTTTGTAATTTTCCAATTCGCTTTCGGAATAAAAATACTGTTTTCATTTACAACATATGTAAATTTTGTATTCTCTTTTGTGGTAATTACATTGCCTGTGCATCTTACGATTTCTTCCCAGATGTCATTAAAAGTCATTTTTATTATTCGGCAACTTCTGCAAGTTTTTTAGTAACTCTTGCTGTCACATCAATATAATAATCGTAATCTGCTTTTGAAAGAGAATCCTCGTCAATATCGTCTATCTTCTTGCCCCAATCAGCATACTTCGACACAAACTCCGTGTAATCTTTCATAAGTCCTGCAGGATTGTCACTGCTTGAGTACTTCTTCATAAAGTCAACATAATCATTCATAAAGTCCTCGTAATCGTCCATTACTTCCTTAAAATCAGGATCAACGGTGTCGGAATCGTTATCCTCTTCTTTAGAACTTTCTTCATCTTTTTGACTTTCTTCTGCCTTTGAACTTTCCTCCTCAGAAGATTCATCGTCCTTTGAGCTTTCTTCTGCCTGCGAACTTTCCTCTTCCTTAGAACTTTCAGAAAAAGTATAGTCAGGAATACTTACGTCGCTTGTGGCTTTTTTTGAGCCACAACCTGTAAAAACCAATGTAGAAGTGACCGCCGCAACCACTGCAATAAATGTACATAAAACTTTTTTAACGGTATTTTTCATAATAAATTCCTCCTTTTATTAAATTCGTTGACATTATTATATAAAAAGCCAAATAAAAAAGTGTATGCTGACAGCATACACTAAGAAAAAAATTTATGTTATAATATTGTTGTACTATGGAAAATAATACCATAAATAAGATACCGTTGTAACGGCACGGAAAATTGACATACCGACAAACATACTCACAACGGCTAATGAGTAAAAAATAAGCTTCCTTAAAGTTTTAGGCATATCCCTTATTTTGGGAATACAACTCTGAAAGCCGAAAAGGTCAGAGAAAAATGAAATGGGAATAAAGAAAAGCAGTATTACCATAAGCGTGACGGGAAAAAAATTCAGTATATTTATTACGCAATACTTTCTGTACATACCTATAATCCATAAAAACATCCAGCCGTACATTACGCACGCAAAAACACGCACACCTTTCTTTTCCGAACGGAGTCCGGGGAAATTTTCCATAAAATTGTCGGCAAAGTTAAAGCCGTAAACTCTCTTTCTTTTCAAAGCGGCGTCTAAATCTTCTATCCGTTCAAAACGCTTTTCAACATTGTATTCTGTACATTTTTTAATAATATCCGCAACATCACCGTCACGGTACATAACTTCTGACGGAATATGACCTGTTAGCATATAATTAAGCAAAACTCCCAGAGCATAAATATCTGTTTTGCAGTCGCTCTGCTTAAAGCCGAATTGTTCGGGTGCGGCATAACCCTCTGTACCGAGAACCTGCGTATCGTGTTTGGCGTTTTCTTTATGCAGTCTTGAAATTCCAAAATCAATTATCTTAACAACACCGTCAAAACCTATGATAATATTGGACGGAGTAATGTCACGATGGGTAATTGAATATTTGTGCAAAACACTGAGTCCGTTGCAAATCTGACGGGCAATATTTATGGCATAATCTTCCGCAAAAGTACCTTTTGACAAATACTGCTCAATGGTATGACCTTGTACATATTCTTCAAGAATAATGCAGGCATTGCGGTCAGTTATAACATCAAAAACTTTTGCGATATGGCAATTATTAATTTTACTGACAGCGTTATGTACCTCAAATTCGTAAGCGGGCATAATCTTTTTCACCATAAGCCGACCCGTGCTGCGATTGCGCACAAGCTGTGTCGTTCTGTTAAAATCTGTAACAACATCAAATTGCCAAAGTGAAAATTTATATTCAAACTCGTTCATTTTTGCACCTCCCCTCTTGTAAATATTAGCATAAATTTGTATAAAAAGGAAGATATAAATTGAAAAAATCAACTGATGAACTTCTCAATAGCTTAAAATCAAAAAGTAATCTTGACGATTATTTTAAAGAAAACTCGGATCAGCTGAATTTTGCGACATTACCTCAAATGCTTGAAAGTATTATACAAAGCAAAAAGATAAGCAAATCAGAGGCTATAAATAATTCTATGATAGAAAAGCACTACGGCTATCAGATATTCCAAGGAATAAAGACACCGTCAAGAGATAAGCTGATAATGCTCTGCATTGGAATAGGTGCGGATCTGACACAGACAGAAAAACTGCTGAACAGTATAAAAGCGTCACCTCTGTATGCCAAAGACGGCAGAGATGCGGTAATAATGTTTGGACTGCTTCACAAACTAAGTGTAATTGATATTAATTTAATGCTGTATGACAGAGGCTTTGATGTACTTGAATGATAAACGAAAAATCCGACTTCATATGAAAGAAGCCGGATTTTTGCTTAATCACTTAAATTTAACAATAAAAAATGCCCACCCTATTGGATGGACACTTTGATGTTGGCATCTCCCTATCTTTCCGGGCCGTCACCAGCCAAGTATTTTCGGCACCACTGAGCTTAACTTCTGTGTTCGGTATGGGAACAGGTGGACCCTCAGCGTCATTAACACCAACTGTTTAATTGTGTTCTCTCTTGAGAACAGTATTGATTATATCACTGTACGTTCACTTTGTCAACACTTTTTTACAATTTTTTCACAAACACAAAACATATCAATTAAAGACAATTATTGACAATTAAATAATTCAGTTTAAGTTATTTTTACCGGCAGAAAGTTCTTATTATAAAAAACAAATTTTGCCTAATCTATCTTAAATTTGAGAAGTGACAACTTATTTACAACAATATTACTCCGAAAAGATTGTTTATTGTCAAAGCTTGTGGTATAATTTGTACATATGTTTACTTGAAACGGAGAATTGCGATGAAGAGAAATATTGCAATAAAAATCACCGCTTTTTTGCTTTCCGCAATGAGCGCTATAACTTTGATTTCAGGCTGTGGCAAAAAAAATGACATTGCCGATGATTTTAGGGAAAACAGCACTGCAACAGTATCAAGAGCGTCAAGGGACAGTTGCGTTATTCAAAATTTCGATATAATATATCAGGAACCTGAACTTCCTACGGGCTGCGAAGTAACCGCCCTTACAATGGCTATGAACTACAGCGGCTGCAATGTTGACAAATACACTATGGCTACCGAATACCTTCCCTGCACTCCTTACGACATTGAGTACGGCGAGGACGGAAACCTTTACGGCTCAAGTCCCGAACAATACTTTATCGGCGACCCTACAAGCGTTTACGGCTATGTCTGCGGCACAACTCCTATTGTAACGGCGGCAAATAACTATTTTAAATACACGGGCAGCAAACTGAAAGCCATAGACATTACAGGTTCTACCCCGCAGGAACTGTACGAGCTTGTCGATAAAGGCTACCCGATTGTGGTATGGGTTACTATAGGTATGGTTGAGCGCAGTGACATTGAATCCTGGACAGGAACAGACGGCAAACAATACGATTGGTGTATGGACGACCATGCAGCCGATTTGATTGGCTACAGTGCCGACACGGTAACCATAGCAGACCCTATTAACGGACTTGTTGAATATCCGAAAGAAAATTTTGAATCTGTCTTTACATCAAGAAATAATAAATGCGTTGTACTGAAAAACGGATGAGATTATTTTAATACTACGAAGTATTAAATACTGTGTTTATAATAAATATTTGTAAAGGAACGGTGGCGGCTGTTTCAGCTCCCTTGCGAAAGGGGGGTGTATTCCAATGGCATAGATTACATACTTGTTTGTTCTCGCAATTGTTTTCGTGGCTTTTAATGAAGTCATTAAGAATATAAAGAAATAACCGCCCTGTGTAGCAGCACAAGACGGTTAAGTTGAAAAATTTAATCTAATTGCAAGCGGAACAGCTAAAGCTGTTCCTTTTTACCTATATTATACAACAAGGCAGTTGTCAATAGAATAAAGGACTTGCAAGTAAACTTATAAACACAATTATAAACGAATATAAAAACAGCTGTGACGGATTTTATCTTTTTGGCGACCTCGGTGCCGTTGATTTTTATAAAAAGCTCGGATTCAAAACCATAAATCAATACACTTGCAAAATTAAAGATGAAATAATTGCAAATATGTGTTTTACCGACGATTTTAAAAAGCTGAATTCTGCCGACAAAGCTATGAGAAATAAATATTTATCATATGTAAAAAGCAGTGCGGTAAACTCCGAACTTGAGCAAACCAATAAATTCATTTTGCAAATGTTTTACACCGCCGAACTTGAAAATGTATATTACAGTGAAAAATCGGATTGCTTTATCGTTGCAGACATTTAAAACAACAATGTATATTTGCACAGTGTGCTTTACAAAAATTACATTCCGCTATTTTTAAAAAACTTACACACTTTTCTTGACAAAGCCAAAAAGTTTGGCAAGTTTCAAATTTGATTTTTAAAATAGTAATTTGCTAAACAATATTTACATTATTATTTTTCCCCGCAAATTTTTTCAAGACCTGCTTTGTCGAGTATTTTTATTCCTCTGTAATGTGTGGCAAGTATGCCTTGTGCGGATAATCTGCTCAATGCTTTTGTAACGGTTATTCGTGACACGCCTACCGTCAATGCAATTTCCTCGTGTGTGAGCGATACTTTGCCGTCAACCATATCGTCAAGCAAAAGTTTTGCTATTCGTGCGTCTGCCTGCATAAATGTCATTGAGTCAAGCTGGGTGGTAAGCAGTCTTATTCTTGTGGCGAGAATTTCAAGCAGTTCAAATGCAATCGGAGGATTTTTTTGAATAAGGTCGAGGAGAATTTTTTTATCAATAATTGTCAGCTCGCTTGCAGTTACGGCTTTTGCGGAGCTTACCCTCGGCTTGTGGTCAAAAAAAGCGCCCTCGCCAATCAATTCCCCTTTTGAGGCAGTGTTCAGAGTTTTTTCCATTCCGTCGGGAGAAATCATAAAGACGGTTGCTTTGCCTTTCTTTATATAGTAAAAGCTGTCTGCAATGTCGCCTTGGTGATAGATTATTTCGCCTTTTGCAAAAGATTTAGTGTACGGCAAACTGTCAAACAGAGTTTTCATATCGTAGTGTATGTTGTAAAGTTGTGTGGGAGGAGTGTTGAGATCTTTTTCCATAGTTTCACCTCGGTTGTCGATTGGTAAATGCGGTTTATAAAACTTTTGCCGAGCAATTAAGCAATTATAAAAGTTTGGTCAACCTTTTTAAAGGCTTGACCTGAATTTTAAAATTATTTGGCTAAAATTGAGTGATAAACCATATTTTAGCGACAAAGTTCTTATTTTACTTTAATTGTAGCATACTTTACAATCTTTTTGCAAGCAGTATGTAATAATGATATTAGAAAAAATATAAGGAGTGATATTTATGGGTATGACTATGTCACAGAAAATTCTTGCGGCTCACGCAGGTCTTTCAGAGGTTAAGGCAGGTCAGCTTATCGAGGCTAAGCTCGATATGGTACTCGGTAACGATGTAACATCACCTGTTGCAATCAATGTTTTTGAACAGAACGGTGCAACAGCAGTATTTGATAACACTAAAATTGCTATGATTATGGACCACTTTACTCCTAACAAGGATATTAAAGCGGCTACACAGGTTAAGCAGGTAAGAACTTTTGCCGACAAATACGATATTAAAAATTACAGAGATGTAGGACAGATGGGCATTGAACACGCACTTTTGCCTGAGCAGGGACTCGTTGGTCCGGGCTGCTTGTGCATTGGAGCAGACTCTCACACCTGCACATACGGCGCACTCGGTGCATTTTCGACAGGTGTCGGCTCAACAGATATGGCCGCAGGTATGATCAGCGGTAAGGCATGGTTCAAAGTTCCTGCCGCTATTAAATTTAATCTTGTCGGCAAGCCACAGGGATTTGTAAGCGGTAAAGATGTTATCCTCCACATTATCGGTATGATAGGTGTTGACGGTGCGCTTTACAAATCAATGGAATTTACAGGCGAGGGTGTTCAGTACCTCAACATTGATGACAGACTTTGCATTGCAAATATGGCTATTGAGGCAGGCGCTAAAAACGGTATTTTCCCTGTTGACGATGTAACTCGTGAGTATTGCAACGGCAGATATCAGGGTACACCTGTTGAGTACACAGCTGACGATGACGCTGTATATGATGAGGAATACACAATCGACCTGAGCGAAATCCGCCCGACAGTTGCTTTCCCGCATCTTCCTGAAAATACAAGAACAGTTGATGAAATCGGCGAAACAGAGGTTAAAATCGACCAGTGCGTTATCGGTTCTTGCACAAACGGCAGAATTACCGACCTCAGAGCTGCCGCAGAGGTATTCAAGGGCAGAAAGATAGCAAAGAATGTAAGATGTATTATCTTCCCGGGTACACAGGCAATCTGGTTACAGGCTATGCACGAGGGACTTTTTGATATATTTATTGAGGCAGGCGCAGTAGTTTCTACTCCGACTTGCGGCCCTTGTCTTGGCGGACATATGGGTATTCTTGCCGCAGGCGAAAAAGCTATTTCAACCACAAACCGTAACTTTGTAGGCAGAATGGGTCATGTTGACAGTGAGGTTTACCTCGCAAGCCCGGCAGTAGCTGCCGCAAGTGCTGTTAAGGGTTACATTACAGACCCTGCAAAGCTTTGATTTTTTGAAAGGTAGGTACTGATTATGAACGCTAAGGGTACAGTCCACAAGTTTGGCGACAATGTAGATACAGATGTAATTATTCCTGCTCGTTACCTCAACACAGCATCTCACAAAGAGCTTGCCGCTCACTGTATGGAGGATATTGACGCAGAATTTGTAAATAAGGTTCACGAGGGCGACATTATGGTTGCCGAAAAGAACTTCGGCTGCGGTTCTTCAAGAGAACACGCACCGATTGCAATTAAGGCAAGCGGTATTTCCTGCGTAATTGCTTCGACTTTTGCAAGAATTTTCTACCGCAACTCAATCAATATCGGTCTTCCGATTCTTGAGTGTGACGAGGCAGCAAAGGAAATCAAAGAGGGTGATGTTGTTTCTGTAAACTTTGATACAGGTGTTATCACAGACGAAACAACAGGCAAAACTTATCAGGCAGAGCCTTTCCCGGAGTTTATACAGAACATTATTAAAAAAGGCGGACTTATTAAGTCTATTATGTAATTTATGGGCAACGAAGGCAAAACTTTGCCGCTTTTTTGCAAAATTAAAGGTTCTGTCCTAAATGTTGGAGTAGTATTAATAAATTATTTAGCTAAAGCTATGCGCTAAACCATAATTTCCAAAACTTTTGACAAAGAACCTTTTTATCGGAAATTAAAAAAGCTATACATTAACAAGATTGGTGAATTATGGTAAACGAAATTTTTGAAAAACTTTCCGCATTGCCACAGGTAGAGGCTATTGCTCTCGGCGGTTCCCGTGCAAACGGTGTTTTTGACGAAAAATCAGATTATGATGTTTATGTGTATGTTACAGATAACATCGACAACGGTGTAAGAGAAAATATCCTTGCGCCTTACTGTTCACAAATGGAAATCGGCAATCATTATTGGGAGTTTGAAGATAATATTATACTCAAAGACGGTGTTCCGATGGACATTATATACCGTCCTATGGATAAATTCGATAAATTTATAAGCTATATTGTTTTTGAACATCACGCAAACCACGGTTATACAACTTGTTTTTGGCATAACATTATTACATCGCAGATCGTGTATGACCCAAGCGGTAAATATGCAGAACTGAAAAAGAAGTTTACCGTACCGTATCCCGAAGAACTCCGTCAAAATATTATAGATTTAAATATGAAGATGCTTTCGGGTATTTTGCCGTCATTTGACAAGCAGATAAAAAAAGCGATTGACAGAAACGATTTTGTAAGTGTAAATCACCGAACAGCCGCTTTTGTTGCAAGCTATTTTGATGTTATTTTTGCAGTGAACAGACTTACCCACCCGGGAGAAAAAAGACTTGTTCAAATTTGCAAGGAGCGCTGTGAAATTTTACCAAAGGATTTTGAAGAAAATCTTGACAAATTGCTTAAGGAAAAACCGACTGAAAAAATTATGGAAGTTATTGCCGATATGGTGAAAAACCTTAAAGAGATAATTTAGATTTAAATTTATTTTTATTTAGTTATAGTTGCCGCAACATTTAAACAAACAGCTTTGTTTTCGCTTATGCCGATTCAAAGCTGTTTTTATTTATTTCAAACCGTTGCAAAATAACCTAATCTTGTAAATGTGATTTATAGATGCTATAATTATCGTATAAATAAAACGGAGATGAAACGGAGATGAAGGTTTGAAAACAGCGGTAATCACAGGAGCGTCGGGCGGTATCGGCTCGGCAACGGCGCTTGCTTTTGCAAAGGACGGATACAATGTTGTTTTGCAGTATAACAATTCACAAGACAAGGCGCTTGCGCTTGCAAAAAAGATAGAGAACGAAACTAACTCGACTGCATTACCTGTTAAAGCGGATGTTTCATCTTCGCAAGAAGTTACTTTCCTTTTTGACGAAGTTGAAAATCGGTTCGGCAATGTTGATGTGCTTGTGAATAACGCAGGAATAGCACAGCAAAAACTTTTTACGGATATAACGGATGAGGATTGGAGAAGAATGACAGGCACTAACCTTGACGGTGTTTTTTATTGTTCAAGAGAGGTACTGAAACGCTTTATGATAAAAAATCACAGCGGGGTTATACTAAATGTCAGTTCAATGTGGGGGCAGGTAGGTGCGTCCTGCGAGGTGCATTACAGCGCCGCAAAGGCAGGCGTAATCGGACTTACAAAGGCGCTTGCAAAGGAAGTCGGACTTTCGGGTATTCGTGTCAATTGCATTGCACCCGGAGTTGTGATGACCGATATGATGAAATCGTTTGACGAGCAGACTGTGAAAGAATTAAAAGATGAAACTCCGCTCAATATGCTCGGCGAACCTGATGATATAGCGCAGACCGCATTGTTTTTGTGTTCGGATAAGGCAAAGTTTATTACAGGACAAGTCCTCGGTGTAAACGGCGGATTTGTGATATAAATTCAGATTAACAAAGAAAATATAAAAATCGTTTTTTTATACTCGGTTTTATGATTAAGGTTTGTTTATTAGGGAATTTTTAATCAATCTTTTAACGTTATTATAATAAAATGTTGAAAACTTCGTTCAAAGGAGAATATCAATGAATCCCAAAATGGCAATACTCCGCAAAAGAGCTATGGCACTGCCTCTTTTGCCCGGGGTATATATTATGCATTCCGCTGACGGTGAAATTATTTACATCGGAAAGGCAAAGGCTTTGAGAAACCGTGTCAGCCAATACTTTGGTTCTCAAAACAACCACGCAGAAAAAGTGCGCCGTATGGTTGACAATGTTGACCACTTTGAATACATTATCACAGACAGCGAGTTTGAGGCGCTCATTCTTGAGTGCAGTCTGATTAAACAGCACACCCCAAAATATAATATTCTCCTTAAAGACGATAAGGGCTACAGTTACATCAAGGTCAGCGGCGACAAATGGCGCAAAATTTCTTATGTTCTCCAGAAAAATGACGATAATGCCGAATACATCGGACCGTATAAAAGCAGTTACTATGTAAAGAGCGCAGTTGAGGAGGCTAACAAAATTTTTATGCTCCCAACCTGCAATCGCAAGTTCCCGCAGGATTTCGGCAAGGGCAGACCGTGTCTTAACTATCATATCAAACTTTGTTCCGCTCCGTGCACGGGAAAGGTGAAATTTGCCGATTATAACGAAAGCGTAGAACAGGCTCTTGCGTTTTTAAAGGGAGGTTCGTCAAATTCGGTTAAAGACCTCACTAAGAAAATGGAGGAGGCGGCAGAAAATCTTGAATTTGAAAGAGCCGCAAGAATCCGTGATAAAATCAGCTCAATTAAAAAAATGGGGGACAAGCAAAAGGTTGTTGCAAACAAGGTTCTCGACGAAGATGTTATCGGCAGTTTTTCGGATGGAAAAAAGACCTGCTATCAGGTATTTCGCTTTGAGGGCGGCAGGCTTTTTGACAGAGAAAGTTTTGTTTTTGATTCGGGCGACAGTGACAGTGAAACCGAGGAATTTATCTTGCGCTACTATACTATTCGTGACGATATACCGAAAAATATTGCCATTGACAAGGATTTTGACGGTTTGACCGCAATGCAGGATTGGCTGAGCGAAAAGCGTGGCAGTAAGGTGTATGTTACAGTTCCGCAAAGGGGTGAACAGGCACAGCTTATGGCAATGTGCCGTTCAAACGCCGCCGAAGAACTTGCACAGCGCAAGGGTGCGACAGTCAAGGAATACAGTGTACTTGAAGAGCTTAAGGAATTGCTCGGACTTGAAAAAATACCGCAATACATTGAAAGCTACGATATTTCAAACCTTGCCGGTACGGAAAATGTTGCGGGTATGATTGTTTATAAAAACGGCAAGCCGTACAAGTGCGCCTATAAAAAATTTAAGATAAAGGGTTTTGAGGGACAGGACGACTACGCATCTATGGCGGAGGTTATCGGCAGACGATTTGACGAATACTATAAAGCTGAAAAGGCAGACGAGGGCTTCGGAAAACTGCCCGACCTGATTTTGCTTGACGGCGGTAAAGGTCAGGTTGCGGTAGTAAAAAAAGTTTTGCGGGAAATGAATATTGATGTGCCGCTTTTCGGCTTGGTTAAAGATGATAAACACCGTACAAGGGCGGTTACGGGTGACGGCGGAGAAATTTCTGTCAGCTCACGCAGGGCACTGTTTACTTTTCTTAGCAAAATGCAGGACGAAGTGCACCGCTTTGCAATCGGCTATCACCACAGCAGGCGAAGTAAAAATACTTTTAAAAGCTCGCTTACCGATATTGACGGCATAGGGGAGAAGAGAGCAAGGGCAATGCTTAAGTATTTCAGGACGATTGACAATATTTCAAAGGCAGACCTTGAAGAGCTTGAGGGATGTCCGCAAATGACAAAAAATGCGGCAATAGCAGTGTACAGATACTTTCATTCAAATGAAAAAACGACAGAAAATTGAATTAATAAAAATGTTGTAATTTTTGTAATAATATGTTATAATTATGTAATATTGAAGAAAATACATTCGTAATAAGTGCTTTTATGCTTTATACGAAAAAAAGGAAGATATTATGAGGGTAATAACAGGAACGGCAAAAGGCAGGCGACTTGAAACCCTTGAGGGAGAAGATGTAAGACCTACCACCGAAAGAATAAAAGAGGCCGTATTTTCAATTATACAGTTTGAAATTATGGGACATACATTTCTCGACCTTTTTGCAGGCTCGGGACAGATGGGTATTGAGGCAATAAGCAGAGGCGCAAGCTCGGCGTATTTTGTTGACGCATCAAAAAAATCGCTTGATGTAGTGCGAAAAAATGTTTCTGCGGTTAAATTTGACAAAGAGGCAAAGCTGTTTGCAATGGATTACCGCAGCTTTCTTTCTATGAACTCAACCGAGTTTGACATAGCGTTTTTAGACCCGCCGTACAAAAAAGGAATTTTGCAGGACGCACTTCCTATTGTGGCGGAGAATATGCGTGAAACAGGCATAATTATTGCAGAAAATCCCCTTGACGAACAAATTTCTGCAAATTACGGCGATTTTGTACTTGACAGAGAATATCGCTATGGTAAAATAAAAATAAGCACATTCAGACATAAGGATTTTTTGTAATGGAAAAAACAGTTATTTGTCCGGGCAGTTTTGATCCGGTTACGCTGGGACATATCGACATTATCAAGCGTGCCGCAAATATGTTTGACAAGGTTATAGTCGGTGTGTTTACCAACGAAAAAAAGACTCCGAGCTTTTCTGCGGAGGAGAGAATACAGTTTTTAAAGGAATCAACCGCAGGTATCGAGAATGTTGAAATAGTAAGCTACAGCGGCTTGCTTGCTCAATATTGCAAAGAGCGCAAGGTTGACGCAATAGTAAAAGGATTAAGAGCTGTGTCTGACTTTGAATATGAATTTCAGCAGGCACTCACCAATAAAAGGCTTAATCCGCAGCTTGAAACAATATTTCTGACAGCGGAGTCGGAGTCAATGTATTTAAGTTCAAGTATGGTGCGTACGGTAGCTTCTCTCGGCGGTGATATAAGCAATTTTGTTCCCGAGATGATTCATGACAGAATTGTTGAAAGACTTTATAAAAAAGAAAAGTAAACCTTAAATAAAGGAGATAATAAATTATGAAAATTGATGATTTAATTTTAGAGCTTCAGGATATACTCGGCTCGGCTAAGTCTGTACCTTTTTCAGGCGGCAAGGTAATGGTTGACAGCGATGAGATGTACAACATTATTGAGCAGATTCAGGACGCAATGCCGTCAGAAATCAGCCAGGCAAAGAATGTAGTTGCCGACAGAAAGGCAATTCTTACAGAGGCTAAGAAAGAGGCAGAAAACATTATTCGCAATGCCGAAGAGCGCAAAAAGACAATCCTCAATCAGAACGAGCTTGTTCGTGAGGCGAAGGTTAAGGCTAAGGAAATTGTTGACGATGCAAAGGCAAAATCAAAGGAAATCCGCACAGCTACAAATGTTTACTCTGACAGCATTTTAAAGACAACAGAAGAAACACTTTCTTCACAGCTTGAGATTGTAAAGAAAACAAGAGAAAAGTTTTCAGAACAGCAGAGACCGCAGAAGAACGCATAATTCAAAATTGAATTACAGTTAAGTAAAGCCCTGTCATAATTTAAACTATGACAGGGCTGTTTTTGTTTTTAAAATTAAAAATTGCAAAAGAAAAATCCATCTGAATAAGATGGATTTCATTATGTTGGCATCTCCCTATCTTTCCAGGCCGTCACCAGCCAAGTATTTTCGGCACCACTGAGCTTAACTTCTGTGTTCGGTATGGGAACAGGTGGACCCTCAGCGTCATCAACACCAACTGTTAATTGCGTTCTCACAAGAGAACAATTGATATTATACAGCATTAAATTGTATTTGTCAATACCTTTTTTAAATTTTTATAAATTATGTAAAATTGTTTGTGCCATTTCTGAACTTACTTTCTTAACAGCCTATATTTCAATAATCACATACCACTTCACCATACATATATTTTCCAGATGCATCAAGCCCAAGGCAATTTACCTTATATATGTTATTTACTATACATTCATTTCCGTTTTCTAACTGTTTTGCTGGCACAAGCACTCTGATATAATTCATTGTGTATCCAGTATAATATTCTTTACCATCAACAAGCTGTTTTTCTTCTATAAGCACATTCATACAGGATTTCTCATATAGCTTTCTATATTCAAGAGACATTTTTTCTTCAAGTTGTATAAGCTCATTGCTTCTCACTGTTTTAACTCTGTCATCAACCTGATCCGCCATCTTATCCGCAACTGTACCTTTTCTTCTTGAATATTTGAATATATGCATCTCATAAAAATGTACTTTTTCAAGAAATGCTTTTGTTATATCAAAATCTTCATCTGTTTCTCCTGGAAAACCTACTATGACATCTGTTGTTATAGCTGGATTTTTATAATATTTTCTCAATATATTACATCCATCAAGATATTCTTTAGAAGTATATTTTCTATTCATTGCTTTAAGTGTTTTATCACATCCACTCTGCAGTGAAAGATGGAAATGCGGACACAGCTTGTATAGTTTACTTATTTCACCTACAAATTCATCTGTTACTATTCTTGGCTCAAGAGAACCAAGACGAATACGTTCAATTCCGTCTACCTCATGCACAAGCTTTATAACATCAAGAAGCGTTTCCTTTCCCGTATCCTTTCCATAAGAAGAAAGATGAATACCAGTCAGTACAATCTCCTTATATCCATTTAAAGCCAGTCTTTTAACCTCATCTACTATATCTATGGCAGAACGGCTTCTGATTCTTCCTCTTGTATATGGTATTATACAATAAGAGCAAAACTGGTTACATCCATCCTGAATCTTTATATATGCCCTTGTATGTTCAGTCACTTTATCTATTTTAAGTTCTTCATATGTTGTTTCTTTATTGTTAATATCAAGCACATAATCATCACGGCTGTTATCCTTAAAATATTCTTCAAGCACATCAACAATGTTAATCTTCATATTATTTCCAAGAACAATATCTACTGCTTCATCACTCCTTACGCCATCTTCGTCGGCCTGTACATAGCATCCTGCTGCAACAACAACCGCCAAAGGATTCATTTTCTTTGCCTTATGAAGCATCTGTCGTGATTTTCTGTCTGCTATATTAGTTACTGAACACGTATTAATAATATATACATCCGCAATTATATTCTCATCAAATGGTACTATCTCATATCCCGCATTCTTAAGCATAAGCTCCATTGATTCAGCTTCATATGAGTTAACTTTACACCCAAGATTATGTATAGCTGCTTTTTTCAACATTTCCTCATTTCCGCACATATATACTGTGCTATTTTTTATACTCACTTTATTCTTGACATAACCCATTTAAACATTATAATTAATACATAAGTAATTATTCTATGTGGGAGGTAGCTCAATGAAAACAGTTCAGATTTCATTAAACTCAATCGATAAAGTTAAGTCTTTTGTTAACGATATTACTAAGTTTGACGTAGACTTTGATCTTGTATCAGGAAGATATGTAATAGATGCAAAATCTATCATGGGTATCTTCAGTCTTGATCTTTCTAAGCCAATTGATCTTAACATTCATGCTGAGAATGATATCGACACAATACTTGCAGTATTAAAGCCTTATATCGTATAATCAGTTTTATATGATATGGTATATATAGCTTTCTTCATCATGAATTCATATTCACACATGATAGTAATGTTAAGTTATATTGGAAACAGGATGTCACACATAAGTGTGGCATCCATTTTTTATTTTTGTTTTTATTTAACTATTATTTTTTCAGTTGTTTCAATAGCTGTTTTCATAAGCTGTTCTATAACCTCATCAAGGTTATGTTCGTGCTGCTTTATTATATTAAGATTTGGCTTAGTAACCGGATGCTTTGCTACAAATATTGTACAGCAGTCTTCAAATGGCTGTATAGATGTTTCGTATGTTCCAATTCTTTCTGATATATCTATGATTTCCTGCTTATCAAAGCCGATAACAGGTCTGTAAACAGGCATAGTACATACCTCATTAGTACAATATAGGCTATGCATAGTCTGGCTGGCAACCTGTCCTATACTCTCACCTGTGATAAGTCCCATACATTTGCTTTCTTTACCAAGTTCTTCCGCTATCTTCATCATGTATCTTCTCATGATTATAGTAAGCTCATCATGAGGACACTTCTCATATATAGCAAGCTGGATATCTGTAAAGTTAACTACATTAAGTACAATAGGACCTGCATATTTTGACACAAGTCTGGCAAGATCAACTACCTTCTGCTTTGCACGTTCACTTGTATATGGTGGTGCATGAAAATAAGTTGCCTCTATCTGGACACCTCTTTTTGCTATCATGTACCCTGCAACAGGACTATCTATTCCACCAGACAGAAGAAGCATAGCTTTACCTGCTGTTCCTATAGGCATACCGCCTGGTCCTGGAATCATCACGGAATAAATATTCACTAACTTACGGACCTCTACCTTTAAGAGAACATCCGGATGATGAACATCTACTTTTGTCTCCGGGAAAGTATCCAGGATCACTTCACCTAAATCACGGTTCATCTGCTCAGAAGAAACCGGATATTTCTTATCCACACGTTTTGCGTCCACCTTGAAGGTGAAATTTTTGTCCTCGTAAACCTGGTCTACATAGGAAGCAACTTCCTTCTTGATCTCCTCAAAGTCCGTTTTCTCAATCTGGAACATCGGGCAGATCCATGCAATACCTCATCGTAATCGTACTCCCCCTGGGCATCCATATAGATTCGTCCGGATTCCTTGGAAATGATGAATTTTCCTTCCACCGGTCTTAAGGCGTGCTTGATCTGCTTGATCAGTGCGTCCTCAAACAGAAAACGGTTCTTTCCCTTGGTACCGATTTCTGCGTACTTAATCAAAAATGACTGATATACCATATTTTCCCTTTTATCCTTTCTTAACCTCTCTGGTAACGGCGCAGGACCGGAACCAGCTCCTTTAATACATCAATGGTGTAATCAACTTCTTCTTTCGTGTTGAAGATGCTAAAGCTTATGCGAATGGTGGAATCCAGAAGCTTCTGGGCCACACCGATCCCCCTTAAGGTTCCGCTGATGC
>OGIV01000551.1_pt1 | contig 27714 bp, 34 predicted proteins | sample 1571861 | NCBI WGS metagenome assembly OGIV01 (sample SAMEA2582099, study PRJEB24529) | metagenome | biome: Human gut stool | place: China | collected 2011 | reverse complement strand
TTCTTCATGATACGGTAAATCTCCGGGGTGACGATCAGCACGCGGCCAGTTTCGGGCACGCCTGCTTCATCCATCAGGGTACCGGCCTTGCAGATCTCATCATAGATGTTTTCTGCAGTCAGCTCCACGGCTGCGGGCTTGGTGCCTGCGTTGGTGCACATAACACCGTAGGTGTACGCGTCCACTTCGGGGATAACCACCTCGCGGTTCTGGCGGGCCAGAGCGGTTGCACCGGAAAGCTGCTGCTGCGTTTCGTCCTCGTCCAGCTTATCAATAACAAAGGTGAAAGAGCGGTCTTTCTCGATGGTCAGCGGGTAGGTGGTGGCGTTGAGCTGTTCCACCTCACCAAAGCGGCTGCCTGTGGTGGGATCGCCATTGCGGGCATAGTCGTTCATCTTGCCGGTGCTGACCTTGTACACGCGCACGGTCGCTGCGCCGTCCCATGTGAAATCCTGATTGGTCACAAGGCTGCGTTTGCTCTCAGCGGTAAACTGTTCGTCTACCTTGGGCAGAAATTTAGTAGTCAAATCTACGGTTGCCATAATTCAAATCATCCTTTCGGTTTGAATGCGTCCGCGATCGCGTCATGATAGCCAGAGGAAAGCGGGGCACCGGGAGCCGATGCAGAGAAGCGGGCAATGCCGCCAGCGGGCAGGATCGCGCCTGGATCAGATGCGGAATACTGTTTGACGTACTCGTCACACCCCACGATCTGACCGCCCTGCAATGCAAAATCCTGCTCTTTGCACTGGGCAAGGAAATACTGCCGGGCGCTCTCGCTGGAAAACTTCAGGCCGGATGCCTTGCGTTCCAGAGCGTAGCCCTTTTCGAGGGCAGCGACCTGAGCCGCAGCATCGGTCTTAGCCTGCTCGGCCTTGGCCTTCCACTCCGGGTCGTAGCCCTCCAGTTTGCTGTTTGCAGTGGACAGCTGTTCGGTCAGGGTGGTTTTCTCGGCCTTGAGGGTGGTGATCTCGTTCACCTTGGCCGTGATATCCGCGCCGTGCAGGTTCATAGAGTTTATCAAAGAGATTATCAACAATAGAACCAGGCGCGGCATGCAGGTTCATGATGCTGTCCAGCTGGTCCGAGGTGATACCCGGAATGATCTTGCTCACATCTTCGCGTTTCACTTGCGATGTGCTCCTTTCTTTTGTCTGTTGGGTGGATAAGTCCCTGCTGTTTTGTATCGCGGTTCTCATTCCGCACGGGACAAGACGGGGTACGCGCCGCCTTCCGCTGTGGTGCCGCTTGCGGGAGTTGAACCCGCCACCCCCGGATTAAAAGTCCGGTGCTCTGCCAACATGAGCTAAAACGGCATGAAAAAACCACTATGAAGCCTTTTTCTGGGCACATAGTGGTTAAAATGGGGGATTTCCGTGAATGACTTTTACGGCTTCACCTCCACACTGGGCAGGATGTCAGTGTGGAAATAGAGCTTGTAGTGGTACGGGTCCGTATGCGTGCCGGTGATGTCCTCCACCACATACATCGTGTAGTCATTGAGATAGATGTAGTTTTTGCGGTAGGTATCGGGGCCGATCTTTACCGTACAGACCAGCTCGTTGCTCGAGTTGTTAGAGATGGACATGTAGCCCTCGGCTTCCATGATCACCTTGTCGGTGCGGGCGTTGTAGACGGTGATCTTGCGCTCACTCTCGAAGTAATCTGCCTGCTTGGAGATGTTGTAGTTGGCCTTTTCGGCTTCGCTGGAACAGCCACACAGCAGAATGGATGCGGCCAGCGCAAGGGCGAGAAGAATCTTTTTCATGGTTCGTTCCTTTCTGTAAAAATGGGCAAAAGAAAACCACCGTCCGGGTGGATCGTGGTTAATCCTTATTGGCAAGAGCTTTGAGGTATTCCCCATACAGACGCTTTTGCTCTGCACGCTCGGCATCAATTTCTGGAGTAGAAATAACCCCTCTGCCGGGGACTGTATGTGTACGCCGATATTCAGCAATGAGCGCATTTTCACGCCGGACGCTTTCCTTTGTGAGCTGGTCAATCTGTTCCAGAGTATAAATCATGTTCGCTTCTCCCTGTGATAACACTTCAAGCCAAGTCTGCGGCATGTTTCGTCAATAATGACATGCTGTATATTTTCTTCATAATCATCGAAGCCATACCCTCTGCTTTCCATTACGGCATTTCGCTCCTCGCGAACTTCCTCACACACGGATTCCCACTGCTCAAACGTGATATTTTCAGGTACAACAAAACGATAGCGGTATTTGTAGTCAACCGCTTCCATGACAGCAGTACCGTCAGCGAATGCGCCGGGGATATCTGCGTCTGTGCTAAAAGAATATTGCGTGGTTTTCGGTGGATGGGTGTGAATGTTATAACTGCCTTTCAGTTTACCACCCAGATACGAACAGTCAACCCCTCTGGGATTGTTGTCGGTCATATAATGGACTTCGCCATCTTTTGTAATGACCATCATATGCTCAACGTCAGATTTTGCATAGCCAGAACAGAACGAATTTTTAAGCGTGTCAACCTGTTTCGTGTTGGTCGTATCGACCTTTCCCAAAACTTTACGCACGGTTTTTCCATTCTGTCCAGATGCGCCGCCGCTACCCCGTGTGCTTTGAACCTTATGCGGCTCCGCCTTCCGTGCCTGTGCGCTTGCCCTGCTGCCCTCGCTCCTGCCGAACTTCGGCACGCTGACACGGGCGCTGTCCACACGGCCACCCGTGGCTTGTGCAAACTCTGCAAGGCTCTGGCGGGCCGCTTTCAGGCGCACAGCGCTGTCGGTGGTGTCCAGCCCGGCGGCGTCCTCGGCCAGATACCGCTTTTTCCAGCGGCGGACGTTCCGCTCCCTGGCACGCTGCATCTGGGATATCTCGTAGGCGGTGTACTTTTTGCCGTTGTACTCGATGTTCCGGGCGTTCAGCTCCTGCAGCTCTTCCCGCGTCCATTGGGGCGGAGCACCCAGCTCTGGAAAAATTGCAAAATGTGTATGAGAACAATTCCAGCCGTAAATACCATCGCCGGAACCATAGTGTGTTGCTTCATAAAAATCAGGGTAATACTTACCCTTGTAAGTGACTGCACCGCCCCGATGAAACTGCCGTCCCTGCCACTCTGCATGAGAAGGACGTGCACCGCCATGGGCACTTGTCTCCACAAACTCGCAGCCCATTTCGTCCATGCGGGCTTCCTGAAGCTTGCCGCAAGTCTGGTTCACACCGGTCAACACGGCACGGCGCGCGGCCACCTCGATGCTGTCCTTATGCCCGCTGGGATAGGTGACCATGGGCATCTCGTCTGCAAGGCTGTCCACGGCCTGTTTGACGGCGGTTTTGTAGTCGAAGGCACCGGTGCTCACCTTGAGCCATGCAGCGTCCAGTGTGCGCTCAAAGACCCCTGTGACGGTGTTTGCCGTGGTGGCGGTGAGGTTCTGCCATGTGCCGCAGGTCTGCCGCGCGCCGGCATCCAGCAGGTTGTTCAGGGCGGTGCTCTCTTCAAAAGGGGGCGGCTCCATGTCGTAGTGATAATAGATCGCGTCCTCCCGCTCCATGGCTTCGGTCGCAGCCTGCAAAAGCAGCTTGCGGATGGCCGTTTCGCTCTTGCCGGTGTACTTGGCCAGCAGCTTCACCACATCATTGCGCACCGCTTCGGTCTGCTGGTAGCGCCACAGCTGCCAGTTAGCAGTAGCGGTCACTTTGTCCATCTTGCCGATGCGCCGGGCCACGTCCCGCAGGATATCATCCTCGACCTGCTGCCAGAGCTGCACAAAGGCATCCGGCATCTGGTCGAGGGTAGACGGCGGCAGCATCAGGCACCCCCGAAGGTGAGGGCTTCGTCAGTGTGGCTGTCCGCCTTGGCCTCTGCCGTCCACTGGTGGGCCTCGTCCTCGCTCAGGCTGTACCGGGCAGCGAGATACCGGCAGCGGGGCACAAGGCCCGCAATGGCGTCCTCCCGCAGCTGGTTTGTGCGTTCCTGCTCGCTGACGATGTAACTGTCGTCCCAGTTGACGGAAATGCTGGTCTCCGGGTCCACCGGTGCGCCCAGCAGGTTCTTTGCCGCCCACAGCATGGCCCGCAGAATGCCGATCAGCGCCGTTTCAATGGGGATCTGGTTCTTGTTGGCGCTCTGCACAAGATCCTGCCGGCTGCCGGTGTACTCGGTGGCAGTGGCCACCTTGCCCAGCTCAAAGCTGTATCGGTGACAACCCAGACCGCACTTGAAGCTGAACAGATCCAGCATATCCTGCACGGCCCGGTGGTTGTCCTCGGTGCGCAGATCCGGGTTGTACTCGTGCCACTCCGGCGCGGCATCCAGACTGGCTTCCTTGCCGGGCAGCGAGAAGAACTGCTGTGCGCTCATGTCGTCGGGCGGGATGTAATGCGGCTGGCCATCGGCACCGATCACCACCTTGCACAGGCTGCGGTCGTAGAAGATCTTCTTGCCGCCAAGGTAAAGGTCCTGCCGGTAATTGTCAAAGGCAAGGTCTACGCCCTGCGCGGCGTCAAGAGCTTCCGCGAACACGGCCATGCCCAGACCCGTACCGCCGTCGATGTTTTTCTCGGTGGCAGGGGAAAACAGGCTGAACCACGGCGGGGCGCCGGTGACAGTGATGCTCTTTACCGTGCCCGCAGGCGCTTTGCGCGGTGTGAACACCGGTGCACCGTCCTGACCCTGACCGATCTCAAACCATTCGTTGGTGATGATGCGGCTGCCGTCCCTGACCGTGTGGGTCTGCAGATAGGCGCAGGTCCTGCCGTCTATCAGACATTCCGATACAAATGCGGCTTCGGTCACGACGCCGCGCTCCACGCTGATGGGCAAGATGCAGGATGCAGGGTCGTAGTCCAGTACGATGCGGGCATCCGGGTCTGCTTCCAGCTGGCCGTCTGTGCCCTTGATGCCCTCCACGCTCAGCACGAAAGCGCCGGTGCCGGACCAGTAGGCTTTCTCCACCAGCTTGTTGGCGTTCGCCCAGAAATGCAGCTGCCGCAAAAGACCGCCGGTCTGCTGCTCATCGCTGCCCAGCAGGTAGGCGGCAGTGGCTGCGTCGCCGATCTGGAAGGTGGTCTTGTCGTTGAGCAGCAGATTTGCCCAGTCCTCGCACACGCGCTTGGGCATCCGCAGGGACGCCCGGCGGCGCTTGTGTTCGCCGTCCTCCCGCGTGATCTTGATATTATGCACGCTGGGTACATAGCCCTGCCACCACTGCCGCCATTTTTCAATTTTGGCATAATAGGAGGCGTCGATCTGCAGGTCCTTGGTTTTGTTCAGGTATTCAATAAAAGCGGCAACGTTCATCTTGCAGTCAGTCTCCTGTAATCGCGTTCGATGGTGTACTCGAAGGCATCGAGGGTGTCAATGTCGGTGGTGCCGTCGTCCAGACGCTCATCCACGCCGGGGTGCTTTTGGCTCCACAGGGCGCTGGCAAGGGCGTCCCGCAGGGTGGCGGCTTCCGGCAGATACCAAAAGCGCCCGCCGCCCATCAGGATGGACGTCAGGCGGATGCGGTCGATGATCTGGATCTTGGCGGAGTTGTTGACCCGGTCGGCCAGCCAGCTCAGGCGGGAGGCACGCAGCCGGGTGCGGATGTGGTTGATCAGCGTCTGTTCGGCGCTGTCGCAGAAAAGATAGTGGATCTCGCCGTACCGTGCGAACACGGCGGTGCAGAAATCGATCAGCTGCGCGGCAAGGTAGTCAGCGTCCTGATTCTTCGGGTCGATGCGGGCGGATGCCAGACCCACGACCCCCGCGTAGTAGGGCAGGATGCCGGTGGCCACGAATGCGTGCCGGGAGCCGTTGCCGCCGAAGTCCACCCCGATGTGGATGCGCCACGGGCGGCAGGGGTTGTCCGCAGGCCAGAGGAAACGGCCATCCCCGGCGGCAATGCTGTCTGCAAAAGGGCGGTAGATGATGCCGCCCGCTGCGGCCCACTGGCCGAGGATGAAGCGGTTATAGTAGACCGTGCCCGCGTACTCCTTTTTCAGCTGTGCCACGAACTCCGGCGGCAGAGTGGGGTTGTCGTCGATGGTGTAGGCCTGACAGTAGATGTCCGCGTCGCTGTCCAGAAACTGCTTGAACCAGTGCTGGGGGTTATCCGGGTTGCAGGTGCCGTCAAAATGGCTGTGCGGACAGGACAGACGGCTTTTCAGCATCTGAAATACACCTTCGTCCCATGTGGTGATCTCGTCCCCATAGGCGTACTCGAAGGCTGCACCCTGAATGCGGGCAATGTGCTTTTTGTTGTCGGCACCCAGCACGTACACTTTGCGGCCGAACAGCTGCACGATGTTGCCGGACGCCGAGGTGCGCACCACGCCCACAAGCTCCGGACCCCAGAGGGCCCGCATGGGCTCCAGCACGTTGCGCTCCAGCGTGCCGAGGGTGTTGCCCAGCATGACGCAAAGGCCTTCGTCCCGGGCCGCGCAGATGCGCTTGGGGATGGTAACAGCGCAGTCCAGATAGGTCTTGCCGGAGCGGGTGGCCCCAGTCTTGACGTTCCAGCGGTGGGAGCAATTGCGAAGGAACTCCTGCTGAAACTCAGTCAATGGCACTGTCCACACCTCCCAGCAGCTTGCGGGCAGCTTCCAGTGCATCCGCCGCGGGGTCCTCCTGCACGGTCTCCTCGCCCAGCATCTTCAGCAGCACCCCGGCGGCACGGGCATCACCGCGCTTCGCGGCTTCAGTAATGCCCATGACCACCGACATCTGATTGTCGATGTCCTCATTATCCACCTCATCCCGCAGCAGGGCATTCACCCGGCGGCGGTCGGTCTCCGGCAGGCTGAGATAGTAGTCCGCCGCTTCTTTCATGCTGCGCTTGCGGCGGCGGGCCGCACCGGAAGCAATGCCGCCCTTCTGGGCGATCTGTCTCTGTTCGCTCTCAGTTCGTTCGTTGAACGGGATGAGATTTTCTTCGTTGGCCACGTCACCACCTCTCTTGCCGTAAAATCAAAAAGCCGCCCGGAAGATCCGAACGGCGGGATATTCAAAAAAACGCCCGGCTGGTACATTCAGGCTGTTGGTCGGGAAAGGTGATCCTCTGTGTCAGCCGGGCAGCACAAAGCCCGCAGGGATGAAGGGAGTAAGTCTTTCCTGCGGGCTTCGGCATTTTAAATTTTAGCAGGGGTTGACAGTATTATCAAGTCCGGTTCGCTCCGGTTCAGTCCGGACTTTTGATCTCCAGTCTTTTTATGGCCGCGCTGTGGCGCTGGAACATCTGGCTGCGGGAAATGCGGACGATGACCGCGATGTCCGGCCAGTCCTCCAGCAGGATGTACCGCCGGAACAGGATCATGAAATCCACCTCATCGTCCAGCTGGCGGAACACCTCCATGATCTCGGCCCGGATGTCGTCGCACACGGCAGACTGCGCCTCAGCGGCCCGGCGGGCCTCGTCGATGCGTTCCACACTGCGGGGCAGAGCCTGTCCGTCGCCGCTGCCGCCCGGCACAGGGGAAAAGCGCTGAGTGGTGTGGGTGGCATCGGTCTGCAGCGTGGCCAGCTCGTCCAGTTTGAGCAGCTCGAACCGCTTGGCCGTCCGGAACCGCCAGAGCCATGCCTTTTTCTCTTCGTAGGTCATTACAGTTCCTCCACCCGGACGAACACGCCGCAGGGGTCCGACCAGAATTTCTCCACGATCTCGCTGCACACCTGCGCGTCATCGGCCCAGAAGTGCAGGCGGGTCATTTCGTCCTTGAGGGCCTTTTCCAGATTATCGGTGTCCGGCTTTGCGGTGCGCCAGCTGCCGTTTTTGCGGCCCTCGGCAGGGAAGCACCACTTGACCAGCAGCCGCACCGGACGGCCTGCGGGGATGGGCTTTTCCGGCGCGTGGGGTGCCAGATGGGCGTGGAGCTTGGCACGGGTCTGTTTCAGTTCCGGGCTGTCGTGGAGCACCGCGTGCGGCTGCCCGCCCTTCATGTAGGCGTGCAGCTGCTTTGCGTTGTGGGTGGTGGTGGGCGGCTGCATGGGGAGAAAGAATTGCATGTACATGGGGTTCACCTCGTTTTTTTTCTGATTTTAGCGCCAACGTGATGGGGAGGGTTCCCCGAATGGATGGGGGCTGTGGTCGCCCCATCCTTCGGGAGACCCCATCACAATTGCAGTTGCAGTTTTAGCTATTATATATAGGCTATTTTGCACTGCAAAATCTGCAGTCATAGCGGCTATAACTGCAAAATTGCAGTTTTTCGTGTCGTGCAAAATAGCGGCTATTTCTGCATTTTTACAACAAATTGTAATCTAACTTATTACAGCTTGTTTAGCCTGCGCTGCCGGGTTCCTTGCGACCGACTTTTTCGCCGTCGATCCAGAAACGCCCGTCGTCCTTCAGCCGCGTCTTGATGGTGCGGGGCTTCAGATCCATGTATTCAGCCAGCGCATAGACGGTAACTTCGCCATCCATCATGCAGGCTTCAAAGGCGGTGTCCAGTTCGGCCTTTTTGTCCTTGGTCACCTTGCCTTTATCGCCCCAGCGCTTGGCGGCACCGCGGCTGCCCAGCGTTTTGAAATCGCTGTCCGGCTGCAGGTCCTCCAGCAGGCTGGTGTCCGGCTTGTGCACGGGGTAGTCGAACCACAGGTTCACCGGGTCGAAGCGGGCAAATTCGCGCAGGGTGCCTTCGATGCGCCATGCGGTCATGCCGTCGGCCTTTTTCTCAGCAGCCGCGACCTCAGCATCGATGGCCCGCAGATCTGCAAGGCCCAGTTTTTCTTTTGCGATGGTCAGCATCCGGTGGCGGCTGAGGGTATCATCCAAGCCGTAGGCATCCGCATGACCGCGTTTGTCCAACATGGCCTTGATCACGCGGCAGGCGGCTTTGTTATGCAGCTGTTCCCGGATGGCATCGGTGGGCACCAGCTCGGTCATGTCCAGCATGGCATCCGGGTCGCGGGCGAACACGCCGGAGCCGGATGCGCGGTCCATGCTGCGCTTGCCGCCCTGGGCACCTTTTGAGTGGTGGTGGCAGTAGATCACGGCACAGTCCAGTGCACGGCACACAAGGTCGAACTGGTTGCAGAACTTTGCCATCTGGTCGGCACTGTTCTCGTCGCCGGTGATGACCTTATAAATGGGGTCGAGGATCACGGCGGTGTAGCCTTTTTTCTGGGCCCGGCGGATGAGCTTTGGGGCCAGCTTGTCCATAGGCACGGACGCACCGCGCAGGTTCCAGATGTCGATGTTCCGCAGGTTCTGCGGGGGCAGGCCGAGGGCGGTGTACACGTCCTTGAAGCGGTGCAGGCAGGAGGCCCGGTCCAGCTCCAGATTGATGTACAGTACCTTGCCCTGTGCGCAGGAGAACCGGCCCAGCCACGGCCTGCCTTCGGCGATGGCGATGCACAGTTCGATGAGGGCAAAGCTCTTGCCCGCCTTGCTGGGGCCTGCCAGCAGCATCTTGTGGCCCTTGCGCAGCACCCCGGTGATGAGGGCATCGGCCAGCGGGGGCAGGCTCTCCCAGTCGTCGGCCAGACTCTCGGTCTCGGGTAGCTCGTCGGTCTCCGCTTCCAGCCAGTCGCGCCACTCATCCCAGCAGGATTTCCCGATGTTCGTTTCCAGCAGCACCTGCCGTTTGTCACCGCGCAGGATGCCGGGCATCCGGGAAAGGCGGGAAGGGTTGCGGTTCTGCTGGTCGATGGTCAGGCCGTTTTCCTGGCAGGCGGAATAGAGATAATCCACACGCCTGCGGTACTCGGCGTAGTCCGGGGCATCCACCTTCACGATGGCGTGGACGCTCTTGCCGCCAGAGTAGACCAGCGCCGCACAGGGCAGTTCCAGCTGCTTGATGATAGCCTGCTGCTTGCCCAGCTCCATGTTGTCGCACTCCACGAGGGCGTAGCGATAGGCAGTAATATTGGCATCCTTGCGTCCGGTGCCGTCCACAGGGTTGAAGCAGATCCATGCACCTACTTCAGGATCACAGTCGCCCACCACCTTGCCGAGGTCACCGCCGCAGGCATCCAGCTCGGTGATGAGCTGCCCTGCGGTGCGGGTCCAGCTGCCTTTTGCAGGGCGGCGGCGGTCGGCGGCCATAAAGCTTTCGGTCACATAGGCCACATATTCATCCGGCTCAAACAGGGCTTGCAGGTAGCGCTTGAGCTGGTCGGCGGGGTGCCACTCTTCGGGCAGGGCCAGCTCATGGGCTTCCACCCAGCGTGGGTCTACCAGACGGCCCTCGGTTTGTGCGCCGGTGCCGGCAGAAATATCATCGTTCCAGTCCAGAGCGTGGCCCGCCGGGCCGCTCCATCCGTGGGAGTAGGCCAGCTGGAAGATGCTGCTTGCGGTGACGGGGCTGGCCCCGCCGCCGTGAAAGCTTTCCCATTTCTTGACGCACTCGCCCTTATGATAGCGGCCCGCATCGCGGGTGCTCCACTGTTCCCAGAGGGTAACGGGCAGGCCGGAATCCTTCAGGGCCATGCCCACCATGAGCCATTCGTCATAGGTCAGGGCGGACGGGGATACGAAGTCCAATGCTTCCTTGAGTTCATTTTCATGTTCCATTCGCGTTACCATCCAAAGTTAAAAGGACTGTCCGGCGCAGCGGGCGGTTCCGCAGGCGGGATATAGGTTCTGGGGTTCACGCCCTTGGGCACGCCGCGCCAGCCCTGCACCGCAATGCGGTCGATCATGTGTTTGGCTGCATCAAAGCTCCATGTGCCCACGCTCTGGAAACCGTAACGTTCCAGCACGCGGATCTGCTTGGGTGTGGTCAAGCCTTCAGCGCGGCGCTTGTTCAACCGGTCCAGCAGCAGGGAAGCCTTGCCTGCGGATTCCACCGCGTCCGGCAGGATGCCCATTTTCTCAAGAGCAGCAGTCTGTTCAGCGCTGGGCGGGCCTGCTTCCCAGCCAAAGGCCGGCACATATCCGGCAAGGTCCTCGGCCTGAATACTCATCTCGTACTGCAGCGGGTCCACGAGACGGGCTTTTTTGCGGCGCTGTTCTTCCAGCTGTTTTGCAAGTGCTTCTTCCCGCTGGGCCACCACGTCCTCGCTGGCCTGCACGGCTGCTTCCTCGATGTCCTCCGGGCATCCGGTCTGGGCCAGATTTTCGGTCATCTGCCGGGCCACGGCGCGATCCTCACAGACCAGATCCGCCGGGCGGCAGAGCTCGTGCTTGTCGGTCATCCACAAAAAATCCAGCAAAAGCAGATCGCTCTTGCCCGGGGAGAGCCGGGTGCCGCGCCCTACCATCTGACTGTACAGGCTGCGCACCTTGGTGGGCCGCAGTACCACAACGCAGTCCACGCTGGGGCAGTCCCAGCCCTCGGTGAGCAGCATGGAGTTACACAGCACGTTGTATTTGCCTGCATCGAAATCGGCCAGCACTTCCTTGCGGTCGGTGCTCTGGCCGTTGACCTCGGCGGCACGGAATCCATGGGAGTTCAGCAGGTCGCGGAATTTCTGGCTGGTCTTGATGAGGGGCAGGAACACCACCGTTTTGCGGCCTTTGCAGCGCTGGGCCATCTCGGCGGCGATCTGTTCCAGATAGGGGTCCAGCGCCGTGCCGAGGTCTCCCACGGCGTAGTCCCCGCCGCTCATGGTGACAGAAGAAATGTCCAGCTTCAGGGGGATGGTCTGGGCCATGATCCTGCACAGATAACCCTCCTTGATGGCATCGGTCAGCTTATACTCAAAGGCAAGGCTGTCGAACACCTCGCCCAGATTGCGCATGTCGCCGCGGTCCGGTGTGGCGGTCACACCCAGCACCTTTGCATCCCCGAAATAGTCCAGGATGCGGCGGTAGCCGTCGGTGATGGCGTGGTGCGCTTCGTCGATGATGATAGTGCCAAAGTAATCATGAGGAAAGCGTTCCAGCCGGGCGGTGCGCTGCAGGGTCTGCACGCTGCCCACGACAACGCGGAACCATGTATTCAGACAGGTGGCATCTGCCTTTTCCACCGCGCTGACAAGGCCGGTGGAACGCTGCAGCTTGTCCGCTGCCTGTTCCAGCAGCTCACCGCGATGGGCCAGAATGAGCACCCGGTCACCGGCGCGCACCTGATCGGCAGCTACCGATGCAAACACGATGGTCTTGCCGGTGCCGGTAGGTAGCACCAACAGGGTGCGGGTGTGGCCGTTCTCCCACTCGGCATGAATGTGGTCGCGGGCCTGCTGCTGGTAGGGTCTCAGTTCCTGCCCCATCAGAATGCCCCCTGCGTCCAGCCCTGAGTGGGTGCGGCCTTGGGTTCCGGCGGCGGCAGGAAGCGCGCCACCTCGTTGCTCTGGCCGGTCTCACCCGCGTGGGGGCCGCTCTGCTTGGTGTACTCGTGGACACCCAGTTTGCAGATGCCTTTGGCACCCACGACCTCGTTCCAGCGGGGGCGGAAGGTCTCGCCGCGCTTGCACTGACCGATGCTCTCAAAGAAAGCGCCCAGCAGGCCCTGCGTTTTGGTGTGGAGATACAGGCGGTGGGTCACGGTGGTGTCGCCCTTGGCCCCGCCGAAGATCTTCAGGGTCAGCTTTGCCATGGAGCAGGGCGGCAGCTTGGCGCTGCCCTCAAAGCGGGCACGTTCCATGCCGGTGACCTCAAAGGCATAATCGCCCTCGGGCAGGAGCACGAACTCCTGCTGTTCGTTGGTAAATTCGTCGTCCCAGCCCAGGGCGCGGTCGGTGGTATTCATGTCGTTCATAAGTAAAGTCTCCTTTATAATGATTCCTTGATTCTTGGCTCCCCCTTCGGGGGAGCTCCGGGGCTGCGCCGCCGCAGGGCGGACGGGCCCGGTGAGAGGGTTAAAACGGCAGATCACGGTTATCCAGCACCATTTGCAGCACCTGCGGCCATGCGGCGATCAGACAGCCCTCTACAAAATCGGCCGGATAGTCCCGGATGGGCATATCCTCGGGGAAATAGCCCCGTTTGCCCACCACAGCCTGCAGCTCCTCCGGGGTGACGTTGTTGGCGCTCATGAGCGGGGCCAGCTTTTCCGGCACGCCCAACGCGATCAGGTCGGGCACCAGCAGGGCTTTGGGCACCGTCTCGGCGGGCGGTTCCGGCTGCGGTGCGGGTGCAGGTGTGGTGCCGGGGATGCAGGCGGCAATGCCGGCATAATCAAAGGGCATTTCGTCCGGCAGGCCAAAGCGGTTCTTGGCGTCCCAGCAGGGGTGATGGGTGGTGTACATGACCCGGCGGCCGCCGGTCACCTTGTTTTTTGCGTTGGGGGCGCTGCCGCTCTTTTCCACTACGGTCTGGTAGTTGACGAAGAGCAGCATGTCGCACCACTCCCGGATCAGCGGCTCCACCTGCTTGGTGGTCTTCATGGTCCAGCGGTCGTAGCTGCCCGCCGCGTCCGGCTGCTCGAACTTGGTGATGGCCGCGTGGGCAAGGATCAGAACGTTGTGCCTGGTGTTCAGCACCTCTTCCAGCGCGTCCAGCAGCTTGCCGAACTCCTCCTTCAGGTAGGTGTAGCCTTTGCCGTAGCCAAAGCCCTCCAGCCCGTCCACCTTGGCCTTGGCACAGACGACATCAATGGCCAGCCGTTCGGCCCAGTCGGCGGTGTCGATGACCAGCGTGCCGCAGGGGATGCTGCCCTTGCGCACCTCGGCCACCTCGTCCAGCAGCATGGCCCAGCTGGTGGGCTGGGGCAGGCGCTTGACGTTCAGCCGCTTGGTGCCGCCCTCGGTGTCGATGAATACGGGGTCCGGAAAGTGAGAGGCAAAGGTGGATTTGCCGATGCCTTCGGGGCCGTACAGCACGGTCTTGACCGGGGAATCCTGTACCCCGGCAGTGATGGCATACTTGCTCATTTAAAACGCTCCTTTCGTCCAGCTCTTCTGCTGGGGCTTTTCGGTGACGGGCGGCAGGGTGGGTTCGGCATCCTTCACCATGCCGTCCTCAATGATAATCTGGCACTCGCTGCCGGTGGAGACCCGGGTGGCAATGGCCTGCAGGTGTTCTGTTTCCAGCCATGCGGAGAACTCCTGCAGGGTGGTCATGTCCATTTGTTCCAGCTTGTCCAGCAGCACGAAGCCGCAGTCCGGGTTCAGGCGGCGGACGATTGCAGCGGCCACCCGCAGCTGGTCGCTGCCGGACATATCCCGCCAGTGCTTACCGTTATAAGTAAGGGCACCGTCCTCTACGCCAAGGCCCGGCAGGGGCAGGTCAGCACCGTTCAGCAGGGCCATACGGTCGGCACGCTTCTGCGTGATGGCTTCGGTGAGCTTGTCGTAATCGCTGGCATACCGGGCGGCTTCGTCCTCGGCCCGGGATTTTTCCAGATTGGCCCGCACCTTCTGGTTGATCTCCTCAATGTCCCGGATGGAAGCTTCCAGTTCGGCGGTGGATTCGTCCTGCAGCTGGGCGACGGTCTTTTGAGCGGTTTTCCGCTGATTGAACAGACGGGTGTGCTTGGCGTCGAGCTCCTGATACTGTTGTTCCAGCTCGGCAATGCGTTCACGGGTGCGTTTCAGTTCGGCCACACACTGCTGCTCCTGACGCTCAAGCTCTGTGTACTGTGCCCGCAGACGCTGATTCTCGCCGTTGCGGGCAAGGATTTTCTGCTGCTGGCGGATGAGGTCGGACGCGCTGACCGGCTTTTCCGGTGCATCCGGGTAGGAGATCAGCTCCTCGGCAAAGTGCTTTTTCTGCGCGGCCAGCTGGCCGGTGAAGGTGCGCTTGTCGTACAGGGCCTTGATCTCCATGTCACGGGTGTGCAGCTCAGTGCTGATGCCGATGATCCGCAGCAGGATATCGGCCTTTTCCTTGTCGGTGGCTTCCATGAAGCGGGGCAAGTCCAGCGCCAGCGGCTCCACAAAGGCGTTGAGCAACTGCTGCCCGCTACGCCGCCCGGTGGGGTCAGTGACGGTCAGACTGGCATTTTTGCCCTTGCGTTCCACCACCACACCGTTGGAAAGCTTGACCTTCAGATGCGCCGGAGCCACGGCCCCGTCCCGCTGGGCAGCGTCCGGGCGGAAACGGTCGCCGCCGAGGGCCCATGCCAGAGCGTCCAGCACGCTGGTCTTGCCCTGATTGTTGTTGCCGCCCACGATGGTGAGGCCAGTGGGCGACGGCGTGAGTGCAACGGCCTTGATGCGTTTGACGTTTTCGGCTTCCAGAGCCGTGATCTTTACAGACATGCGGATACCTCCCCTTGAGCGGATGCGAGTGTGTGAACGAACTGGTTGATCGCGGTCTCACGCTGGTCGTTCGGCAGTTTGCGGAACTGCATTTTGGCGGACTGAACGATGCTGGTAATGGAACGGCCGGCCAGAATGATGCTGTCGTAGGCATCGCGGGCATCCTGTTCGCTGCCGGAAGAGGCCTGTTCCAGCCGCGCCTGCAGGTCGGCGGTCATCTCGGCGGCTAAGTCCTCGGCGATGTCATGGGCCCGCTGGTTTGCCCGGCGTTCCACTTCTTCCTCGTCCACCACGGCGGCGATGGGCTGTTTTTTCAGGGCCGCATTTTCTTCCTGCAGCTTATCCGCCCGGAGCTTTGCCGCTTCGGCCACCTGCCGGGAGCCGGAAAGCTGGCCCTCAGCATTTTTGGCCCGGGCTTCGGCCTTGCTCTGCATCTTCCATGCTTCTTCTTCCCGGGCTTCGGCAGAGTCGGCGCGCTCTTTCAGCTGGGCGTTCTGCTCTTTCAGACCATTGATATCCGCAAGAGCGGATTCGTAGCGGCTTTCTGCTTCTTCCCGCTTTTCCGCGTCCTTGTGGGTCTGGGCTTCGGCGCTTTTCACTAGCTCCTTGAAATAGGCATTTTCCTTGCGGGCGTTCTGAGCGGACTTCTCGGCAGCATCGGCGCGCTCTTTTTCGGCTTTGAGTTGGGCCATAAGCTCCTGATACTCTTTGTAAGTAGTGATGTCACCGGTAAAAACGGCTTGCTTGACCACCTCCGGGGTGCTGGGCTTGGCAGCGGCATACAGCAGTTTCAGGGGCTGTACGTCCAGAATGGACTTGCCCTCAATCTGGATATTGCCGCACTGTGCGGCAATATTTACAAGGCGGTCACCGGTATCCCGGCTGATGCCGACGGTTGCACACCATTTGCCCCATGTGCCATTTTTGTTGTTAGCGCACAGGTCATGGGCGTGTTTCGCGGCCATGATACGGGCGGTAGTGCTAACGATAAAGGTCTGCGCATCCTGCAAAAGCAGGGCGTTTGTCTGGTCGTCTGCACCAAAGTCAAAGGTGGGCGCGGTACTCGAGGGCACAGGCGCGTTTTCGTCTGCACTGACCGGAACACCGGGTGCGTCGGCAGCAGTCGCCAGTTCCGTCGTAGGGCTTGACCCCTCCGGCGCTGTCGGGGATGCCGCAGTTTGGCTTTCCGCAGCAGTGGCAGCATCCGAACACTGCGCGGATGGGGTAGGGTGTTCTTCCACCGGTTCAACGGGCGCGTTCCTGCAGGGCTTGGCATTTTTCAACGCGTCCAGCATTGCGCAGTCGATTTCGTACTCATCCAACGGGGCGAACTCCGCGCCGTTGGTCAGGAATGCCTGTGGAGTCAGATTCTTGTCTGCCGCTCTGGCCAGCTCAAATCTATGCGTCATGATGCGGCTTTCTTTCCAAATGCTGCCGTCCCAGCGCCAGAAACGGCCGCGGTAATAGGCATAAACCGTTTCGTTGAAAAGCTTGCAGCTGATGGTGTAGTCCGTCATATCCGCACCTCCGTGTCCTTGAGGCGGTCCAGCATCTCGGCCTGCACATCCTTGCTCATGGGCTGGATGTTGTTGCCCTTCCAGCCATAGCAGAGGATAGGGCCGTAGATATGCTGGCCGCGATAGATACGGTTCAGGTCTCTGCCCATGATGCCGTACACCAGCACTGCCGGGGTGCGTGGCAGGACTTTCTGCTCACAGGGGCACCGCAGCAGTGCTTCGATGCCCTGCAGCGTGTCCGGCAGGGTGGTGACTACCGGCTCTTTGCCCGGTTCGATCAAAATTCCTTTCATTGTAAAACCTCCGATTTTGTGATATCATCGTGGTGATGGGGAGTAGTGAATCCATCATCCCTTGCAGCTCGTCGGTGTTGGCGCACCGGCGGGCTTTTTTCGTATAGTGCGTACCGGCGGCAGGCTGTCCACCTCGCTGCGGTCGATACGTTCCCGCGCAAATGTGTACTTGTAAGTTCGATGGCTTCCGCTGAGCCCATGGCTGACGGCAGACGCAAAGCTGTTCGCGCTCTTGTAGCCCAGCCGCCGGGCACACATCTCGGACGAGCCGGATGCCAGCAGATCGCCGGTTTTGGCATCCCAGACGGTGTACCACATGACGCTGGCAGCGTTTTCATTACGCGCCCTGTAATCCCTGCAATATTGGTTGTGGTGCTCTCTGCGGCAGGAAGCGCAAAAGCGCAGGTTGCCAGCAACATTTTCCATCACCTTGCCGCAGTCCAAACAGACGCGGGTAAAGTGCTTTCCTTTATTCATGGGTGGTGTCAGCCCGCCTTCCTGCCGCTCTTCACGGTGTTGCGGGGCTGCTGATGCACCTTGCGGCGGCGTTTCTCACGTGCTTCGGCGGCAAAGCCCAGCCGCATGAAGAAGATCGCCAGCAGGATTAACACCATGGCCGTGACGAACGCACCGTCCGAGACGGTGCCAAGGGTCTGGGCAGTGCCCTCAACGCCCATGCCGTACAGCAGGCCTACCACAAAGCAGGCCATTGCCAGCCAGTACCATACGCCGGATTTGATCTTCATTGGTGGGTTTCCTCCATTCTGTCCATAAGATCGGCGGCAGCCGTCATGATGTTGATGATTGTCTCTGCTGGGTCTTTGCTGTCCATACAGATTCCCGCGACCAATGCGGTGCAAAGAGCCGCTTGTTCCATCTGTGTGCCGCAGGCGTAAATTTTGGGGTTGCCATCCGATCCCAGCTGGATTTTCAACTGAGCGTTCGGGTTGATTTTCATGCTTCCACCTTCTGATAGTCGATTTCAGGGCCGCAGTTGTCCAATGTCCATCCAACGACCGGGTGCCATTCGCCATCTGCAAAAATCTGCAGGCCGGTGTGGTTTTCGTCCTTGACCTGCCCGCCCAGCTGGTAGCAGCCGGATGCCCGGCTTCCATCCCAGCGGAACCACTTGTTCCAGAACGTCGGTGCCGCGTATGCGCATCCGGTGGGCGCGTCGGCCCGCTCGGATGCAAGGGTGTAAGGTTTGCTCATGCGGATTCTCCTTCCTCGACACGCGGGAAGAAATACTCCCCGATTTCATTCTGCCGGATACCCAGCAGCTCACACATTGCAGTGATCTCCGTGCTTGTCCACGGGTTGTGTCCGTGCATCCTGCCGCTCATGGTGTCCCGGCCAATGCCGATGTACTCGGCCACTTCCTGATCGCGGTAGCCGCAGCTGTGGAACCGTCCCCGCAGCTTCCAGTATGGGATCTGCTTGAAAGTGCCGCGAATGGTTGATGTGTTCAACATGGTGAATATGTACCTCCTTGTGTGCACCTCGTTCCTGCGGTAAAATAAGAAAACAGGAAGGAGGTGAGCAGAATGGTGGAAGTCAACCATAATTACGTCGTTTCCGGTGTGCAGACAGACGATCTTGCTGTTTCGGGCAAATACGGCAATGCAGATATTCAGGGAATTTTGACTGGCTCGGTAATTGTAATGGAACCAGCAAAATTTGCGGTGAATGGTATCATGCATGGTGATCTTCTGGTCAAAGAGGGAGCTACAGCCGAAATCCGTGGAACGCTGGATGCACCCGTAATTCAAGTTCGTGGCCAGCTGGATATCTACGGAACTGTAGTGTGCCCGCTGGGCATCCCCGACACGGCGGTTCTCCATCCGGGTTGCATTGTCAACGGCGTAAAGTACGATTGATGGTGTAACGTTTGCCAGTCCTGCATTGCAGTGCGGGATTGGCTTTTTTTGTTACAGCGTTCTGGTTTTGCATTCCAAAGTAATCTGGCGTTCAAGTTCTTTTGCAACATCCATTGCTTCTGCGAACAGCAGGTCGCGGCCCTTCAGCTGTTCCAACAGCTCCTGTGCAATCTTTTCGGCAGAATCGGACTTTTTCATGCTTTTCACCTCCTTTGGATGAATTTGTTTTTCTTAGAGGTTTCGCTGAAGGAGATAGTCGATAGAACAGTTGAACATTTCTGCCATTTTTTCAAGTTTGGACTGAGGAATGTTCCCATGAACCATCCAATTGTAGACAGTTTTGCGAGTGACACCCAAGGCTTGTGCGAACTCTTCAATGGTCAACTTTCTACGGCTTCTTTCAGCGTTGATATTCGGATAAAGCAACTTTAAAAAACTCCTTTCGCGTAAAATATTACTCAAATTGAGTAACTGTGATTATAATATACTCGTTTTGAGTATTTGTAAAGTAGAAAAATACCCAAATCGAGCAATAATCTTTTGTGGAAATTGTTCAATTTGGGTATTTTGGTTGACTAATTACTCAAAATGTGTATTATTATATACATAAAGGGAAAGGAGTATGCGTATGAATCGGATATCCGAGCTTAGAGCAGAAAAGGGTATCAGCATGAAAGAAGCCGCAAGACTTTTGAATATGCCTTATACCACCTATGTGAACTATGAAAAGGGAACACGAGAACCAAATTCGGAGACACTGATTGCTTTGGCCAATTTTTATAATACGTCTGTCGATTATCTGATTGGAAAAAGCAGTGATCGAATCGATGAAAAGACACTGGATACTGTAAACAGCATAGATCAGGATATCCTTGAGTATGCTGGAAATATAAAAGACGCCTTAACATTACAGGCTATGAGGGAAAACAACAAGAAGCCCACCATCCCGCCGGGCTTTGAGCCGATGCCAAAGATGAAGAAGATCCCGCTGATCGGCAGCATTGCCTGCGGGGAACCCATCACGGCAGAGCAGAACATTGAAAAAATGGTGGACGTGCCGGAGAACATCCGGTGCGATTTTTCCCTGACCTGCCACGGTGACAGCATGGTGGATGCCGGCATTCACGATAAAGACGTGGTGTATATCCGCATCCAGCCGGAGGTGGAGAACGGAGAGATCGCCGCAGTGCGCATTGACGGCGAAGCTACCCTCAAGCGGGTATATTACAACCCCGGCACGCTGACCCTGATGCCTGCAAACCCGGCCTATGCGCCAATGGTCTACACCGGCCCCCAGCTGGAAGAGGTGCACATTGAGGGCAAGGCCGTAGGCTGGACGCACTGGGTGGGGTAATTTTGGATTATCGGAGTCATTCCAGTCTATATAGCGAAGGAGTGTTATGTATGAAGAAAACTATGAAAAAGACCGCTGCAGCGCTGTGCATTGCCGCAACGCTTGTATCTGTGGCAGCGCCGGCAATGGCTGTCAGCCCAGCAGAATATATGAGCACAGCCGCTCTTGAAGAATGCAATACTGCGACGGTAGCGCAGGTGGAAAGCCTGATCAACCAAATCGGAACCGTCACGACTGCCCGCCGCCCGGCAATTGTGGCTGCTGTAAATGCTTATAACGAATTGGACGATGCAAGCAAGGCGCAGGTCAGTAACTTTGCGGTTCTGGCTGAAGCCCAGCAGGTGCTGGGACTGAAAGACGCTCTTGCAAAGCTGAAAATCAGTTACGATAAGGTCGAGGACGCAAGAAGCTATGTGTCACCCACGGAAGACCGACTGAGCAATCAAGGCAAAAGCTATATACTGCCCTTCTTTGTAAATGGCAGCACCAATGATCCGTCAATGTTTTTCATGGTTCTGTGTAGCGGCAACAAATATGTGTACTTGGACACGATTACGATTCGCGCGGGCGAGTATAAATATACCTACACGATTGATTGGACGGATGTGGATCGTGGCTATGATGGAAAGCAGTATTGGGAACTGACCTCCTTTGTAGGCGATGATGAAGATATCCAGTGGTTTAAGAATATTTTGAGCGCTGATGAAATCATTATCCGATACAGCGGCGATGGTGGCAGCATCGACCACATAGTCGCCCCCGAAGAGCGTCAGGCGATTACGGATGTTTTGAACGCATATGATCTGTTCAAGGCAGCAAGCCCGACTGTGCGCGCAAAGGCTTTGAATAACTGATGTGAACTAAACAAAAACGCCCCCGGTGCTGCGAACACCGAGGGCGCAGAAGGAGAAAATACGGGATGACAAAAGATACCGAAAAGGTCTTGCTGAAACTTTATCGTGCATACACGGAGCGCCGCAAAACCTTGCCGAAGTCTCAGGCAAAATACTTTGCATCAGAAGATGTGTCGGCTGCATTGCCGGGGATCCCGTGGGATGACGTGAGAGAGGCGCTTGCGGAACTGCGTGATGATGGCTATATCGACCTTTACATGATGGGTGCCTGCGATCTGTTTCCGAAGGCTATCGAGTACGGCGAAACGGCTGTCGAACGCGGCATTGACAAGGCGCTGGATGTGTGGAGTAAACTCCATTAACCGAGTTTCAGTTTGTCCACCGAAATGTTCAGCGTCATATCTGCGAGGGGATGGCCCGCATCGCACTGGATGGAGAAGCCTTTGACGCGATGGACTTCAACACCGTTCAACTTCATTTTGAAGTCTTTTTCGTCAAGATAAAGTTCGACGGCATTCTGACGCTCTGACATGATAGCACCTTTCTTTCTGTGTATGAATGAAAAGATTCGTTCACGTTCATTATACATCAAAATTATGCTAAAGTATAGCATAATTTTGATTTGCACAAACAAATAAAAAAACCTCCCCCGGTGTTACCAGCACCGAAGGAGGTTTCCGAACCGCTTGCCCGAAGGCGTCACGGCTCTGTACAGTAGATTTTGGCGAACCTCTGCACAGACTATGATACCACCTCCGGGCAGGCTTGTCAAAGTGTACCCTTGTATATGGAGGTGGATTTTATGAAAAAGAGAACCAACACGGCATTTTGGGTCGAGAAGGAAAAGCGCTGGTGCATCGCGGTGCAAAAGAACGGCACCCGCAAACGGTTTTACAGCAGTACGCCGGGCCGCACCGGCCAGCGGGAAGCAAACGCAAAAGCGGATGCATGGCTTGATGATAGCATCAGAGATGGAAAAAAGAAGGTCAGCGCCCTCTATGCCCAGTGGGTAGAAGAACTGAAGCTCACCTGCGGCACATCCTATGTTGAGCAGTGCAAGAAATACGGAGATTACTATATTCTGCCTGTCTGTGGGGACATCCGCATTGACGAGCTGACCGAAGGCGATCTGCAAAAAGCCATCAATATGTCTTTCAAAAAGCGATGCCTTAAAAAGGAGCGTCAGCGTAGGTCAAGCGACAAGCCTTTGAGCCGCAAGACCATTATGACGATCCGCTCAACGGAGATCAGCTTTTTGAAATGGTGCCGCCGGAACAGGTACAGTACGATGTTCCCTGAGCTGTCTATCCCGAAGAATGCCCGCATGGGGAAGAAAAAGATTTTACAGCCGACCGCTTTGAAAGTTCTGTTTGATGTGGACACCCGCCTTTACTATGGCAAGCTGGTCTTTGACGAGTATATCTATGCCTACCGGTTTGCAGTTGCTACAGGTGTACGCCCCGGTGAACTTGTGGGGCTCTGGTATGGTGATATCAAAGGAAACACGGTCAATCTGCGCCGCAGCATCAACCGGTTGGATGAGGAAACCACCGGCAAGAACGAAAACGCCATTCGCTCATTTGACATGGGCGAGGAAGCCCATGAGGCCTACGAAGCGCAGGTGGCCTTGCTGAAGGCTTCCGATATCCCGCTGAACTATACCACCCCTTTGTTCCAGATCCCGAACCAGAGGGCTTTATTCAAGCGCTGGAAGAAGTACCAGCGTGACAATGGCATTGAGCCTCAGGTCACGCTGTATGAGATGCGACACACTTTCGTCAGCATTGAATCCGGCGTATTGACCGACAGCCAGCTGAAGATGCTGGTCGGTCACAGCAAGAACATGGACACTGCCGGAGTGTATCGGCACGAGCTTGACGGTCAGAGGGAAGATCTTGCTGCCGCTACCACCGCGGCATTCAGGAAGGCTCAAGGGTGATTCTGGTAACACATTTGGTAACACTCTTTTTTGTAAACGTAGCAAAATACATGGGCTACAAACCAACCACACTACCTTTTTAGCAAGTGTTTAGGCGCGTTGCAGATATGCTTTTGACGTTACTCAATCATTTTTTGTTGTTCGACCCCCACTACCCGCATAAGAGAAAAAGCGCGATGAGTTCTCAGAATTCATCGCGCTTTCTTTTATATAATAAATAGTGTTGTTCGAGCCCTCTTCCTCGCACAAAAAGAAACCGGTACAAAATGAGTACACCCCTGATAGACATTCCTATTGATTGGGACCCGCAGGCTAAGCAACAGCAACGGGCTGCGTTAGCTGATTTTTCCGCAGCCCCTTGGCAGGGCTTTGAAAAATCAGAACGCGGCCCCAACAACTCCTCCCTGTTTCAGCCGCTGGCTGCGGTCGTCGTCGTTGCTGTTCAAGTCCTCTTCCGCACCGAAAAAGAAAAACCAGTACACATTGTGTACTGGTTTTTCTTGGTGCAGTAAAGCAATCCAAATCCGAACCATTTCCCTTTGATGCGGCTTCTGCCGCTTCCCCAAAGGTGACGGTCTGTGTTCCTTCTTTATAGTTGAAGGTTATCAAAACCTTATCATCATACAGGTAAATCGCATTGATAAACGTATCCACCAGCGCCTGCCGCTGGTCTTTCAGGCTCATGTCCAGCTTGCGGAACCGGAGCAGCCAGAACCGGATGAACTCCTCCGTGACCTTGGGCTTTGCCAGCTTCTCTTCCGCAATGCGGGCTTCAAGCTCACGCTTGGTTTCTTCCAGCTGCTCCAGCCGCTCCTTGGTGGAGCTGGTCAGGATACCGGCCTGAATCGCATTGAGCATATTCTGGATACCAGATTCCGCATCCCGAAGCTGCTTCTCGTAGAGGGGAATGTTGGTATTTTCCTTATTTTGCAGTTCCATCACCTTGGCAATGATGGATTCCATAGCGGCATCGTCTTTCACAAGCTGCATGGTCTGGTTGACCACCAAATCTTCCAGCCACTGCTTACGGACAGTCTTTTTCTTGCAGCCCTTGTGTTTTTTGGCGGTAGCACATTTATAGTAGCGGTGGACTTCTCCCGTCCGGCTCGTGCCGCTTTCGCCAAACATCAACGCCCCACAGTAGCCGCAGAACAGCTTGGTGGTGAGCAGGTAGTCGTCCTCTGCCTTTCTCCGGGCAGGGGCTTTCTTGTTTTTGGCGATCTTCTCCTGCACATCCTCAAACAGTTCCAGCGGAATGATGGGCGGGATAGCATCCGGCACGACCACATCCCGGAATTTCAGTTCTCCGATGTACCGCCGGTTTTTGAGCATATGTTCAACGCTGTTATATGTAAACGCACCGCCCACCGGGTTCTTGATGCCGTTCTCGTTCAACCAGTCCCGGATCTCCTTCATGGTGGAACCTTCATTGTACTTCTTGAACGATTCCAGCACGAAAGGGGAGGCAAGCGGGTCAATGTGGAATTTCCGCTCGGAATCCAGCGTATAGCCAAAGGTTCCACGACCACCGTTGCAGCGGCCTTTCAGGATGTTCTCCGTCTGTCCACGGACAACCTTTTCGGCAAGGTCGGCAGAGTAGTATTCTGCATAGCCCTCCAGAACCGATTCCAGAATGATACCCTCTGGCCCCTCGGAGATGATCTCCGTAGCCGACATGAGCTTGACACCGTTCTTCTTCAGCTGGGTCTTATACCGGGCACTGTCGTAGCGATTCCGGGCAAAGCGGTCAAGTTTCCAGACCAGAACAATATCAAACAGCTTCTTGTCGCTGTCCTTTATCATCTGTTGGAATTGAGGGCGATTATCCGTCTTGGCAGAGATGGCGCGGTCAATGTAGTGCTTGACGATAGTGATGTCATTCTTTTCGGCATAGGCCGTGCATTCACGAATCTGGCCTTCGATGGATTCTTCGCGCTGGTTATCACTGGAATAGCGGGCGTAGATCACAGCGGTCATGGCAAGCACCTCTCTTTACACGTCATTGAACGGTGGAGCGTTCTTTCAAAGCACTGTTTCGTATAATGTATATACCATGTTTTGATGGAGAAATCAAGACTTTTTATTATCTTCAGTTTTTCTTTTTGAACAATTGACCCAACAGCCACCCCTCTCGTTGAAATGAGGTGACTGTTGGGCCGACTTGCTCGGATTCCTTTATTCTTCGTTTAGCTGGACGATGGTATTATAAAAGATTTTGTTTGGAATAACGACTTGAAGAACACCCTTTTTCAAAAGTGCTTCTATGCGTTTCATGACATACCAGTCACTTACCGGAGCAGAAATCGCTTTTAATACGTCTGCGGTAAGTTCACCAACCGAAATAGGAATTCTCGATACTAAACTAATAATTCTCTGGTCGAAATAATCTATGTTAACGCTTTTAACATCGTTCGCATGCCAAATACGCATGGAGGTGTTTTCGTTTAATAGCTTTCCCCATCTTTTGGCATACTCAGTAATAGTTTCTTCCGTCAAATACTTTTGTGAGATCTTATCGGTTTTCCCTTCCATAAATTCTTTCAGACCTTCTCTGGATGCAAGCAAAATTCTATTTGTACCATACTTTGCTGCATAGTAACAAATATAATAAATGCCGCACCAACAATCGGCAGAACTCCTGACCCAAACACGCAGTGGCTTATGATTTATCATATCACATTGAACCGCATTCGCTGTACCATGATATTTCGACCACAGTTGTCTAGCTTCAATTTGGCTGTCAGGATAATATTCTGAAAGGCAATTCACGAATTGTTTGCAACGATATTCTGAATCGCAAGCATATTGAAGTTCTCCCATTGATAACATAAACGGAAACAACTTTACACTTTCGACGATGCCTAAAGCTGCTAACATATTGACATCACTGGGTTCAAAAACAATTTCATCCATAGCTGGTCAAAATCATAATTTCGGGATGGTAACTTGTGTAGTTGCACTCCAATAGATTGGTTTGCTTGAGCCAACCACTCCAAAATAACACCCAACGCTGCAATCAAGATAAGTTCCAACATCATAGAAGTCATATGTATAGGTTGTATTATATATACTTTGTTCTGGAACTAGTGCTGTCGTTGAAAATGGGCAGCTTCGTTCGATGTTATCGGAATAGCTCGTGTAGTAATCCGTTCCTGAAACATTTTTTATTAAATCCGGGCCAATACCGACGGTAGTTCCACTCATATAAAAGCCCAATCCATTGGCCTTTGTATAAAGAACTCTCCATGTTCCATCAATATACGATACAACTCTTGAGCCGTCTGTATTAGAAACAGGAATGCGCATTGGAACCTCGGCCAAAACATAAAATCCGAGATTCTCTTGTTCTTGCACAGAAAGATTGAGAAGTTCTTCTATCGAATAATCATCGATCTTTCTCTTATTTCCAGTTGCAAATGCTGGCTGAATGGTCAGGAGAAATAAAACCGTGACCAATAGAATGGAAATCAGCCGTTTGATTTTGTTAGTCATAGTATACTGCCTCCTAATTTATTTTTTTTCTTCACTCAATACACTAAAGCTCCATTGGAATCACCTTCATTAAATTTTCCCCTTCAGGTGTATACTCCTCGGCAAATAAATGTGAACCATACAAATGCTGAAACTACTAGAATACTGCTGGAATAGAAAATATTGTGACCTTACACTGCTTTGGGTGATTACTTTGCTTTCCTTCATTGAATAGCTAGAACAACAGCTACTATCAAGAACAAAGTTGAAAGCCCAAGCTGAACCCATGCAATTTTTTCGTTTTCGGCATTGTTACAGCCTTTGGAGGATACTGCCACTTGGATATAATGCACTGCTACGATTCCATATGAGAAAAACAAAGAAGCCCAAGCATAAGGTACTGCGCTTTTATCTGTCAATCGGACAAGATTACTAGTCCATACTGAAATGCAGCCCCAAAGGGCAAAAGGAGCAATAAGAAAAAAGTTGCTTTTGCCTTTTTTCATTCTTAGCCTCCCACAGCTTGATGGTACGATTTTGTAGTATCCATAAGGTGTCCACCGGAATCATACGAATACAAAATATCATGATAGCAATGGGTATAGTAGCTATTATCATATGCGAAATGGACTTCATACAGCGATTGATTTATAACAACTTTCGATGGAGAAGTAGCTAGAACCACACTAACCAAAAAGGATCCAACCGTAACAGCAGTGCTTCCCGGCAAGTGCAACCCAGTAATTAAAAGGCTTGCTGCAGTTTCAACTCCACCAATCTCAATTTGCGCAATCGCCGTATTGTCAATTGTATAGCTGAGATTTGATACAAATATATGCTTATACTGTGATCCTGTAACATCACTTCCAACAGTGGCTCGCCGTAAGTTTTTTGATGAATTTTCTTGTACTCATGATCACATTTTCCTTTCCTTATTTTGATTTGATTGCTTTTACGACTAAATAAATGACCAGTATGCCGATGCAGAGAGAAATAATTGTCAATGCCTCTGCCGTTGCATTAAGGCGCGCACCAATAAAATAAACCAATACAAAAAATGCAATAAAAGCGACAAGAAGCAGCATCCATTTGTTCTTTTTCATGTTATCACCTCCTTATCTACAAAAGTTGGCATTAAATTTCTGTTAAATCAAAGGAATTATTGCGAATACAATCAACACCCATTTGGAGAGATAGTAGCAAACCACATGACGTGTGTATGGAAGCACATTGAAAATGGCAAGTAGGAAATCTATTGACGAAAGAACAGATACGATCATCTTATAGCTTAACCGCTTCTTTTTGCCCAAAGGCTTATTCGTTGCTTCTATCGGAGAGAAAAAGATAGAGATACCCAAAAGAGCTACTGTTGTTAT
>OGIV01000548.1_pt1 | contig 27813 bp, 7 predicted proteins | sample 1571861 | NCBI WGS metagenome assembly OGIV01 (sample SAMEA2582099, study PRJEB24529) | metagenome | biome: Human gut stool | place: China | collected 2011 | reverse complement strand
AATAATAGTGCTTTTGATAGCAGAGAGGCTAATAGCCTAATGGAGCAAATTAAGGCATTACTTACAGATAAGGCAACAAGAGGTGAGATGGAATTGAAAGATGCTCAGTCAATCTCAAGAAGCCTGTTTGTTAAGAATAATGCTAAGGATGCACTTAGAGAATACTATTGGAATAGTAAGCTAGCTACTTCACAAATTATCCAGCTTACTACTACTGACCTTGCTTTCTATAAGAATCTTGAGGACTTTCAGAAGAGATATAAGGAGGTTCATGCTCCTGCTATTAGACTGAATACTAAGGCTACTTATAAAGGTGAGAGAATTGGTAGAGATTGGGAAAGAACCATCTATTTGAAGGATGATGAGATAATATCTTCTGTACTTGAAGACATCAAGACTGTACTTGATGAAAGGGTTAAAAGAAATGAAATGACCAAGATAGACAGGGATAATATCATCAGCAAGTTTAGAAAGGTGAATGTAGCAGATGCTCAGGCATATAGAAGTTTGAGTTCCTATAGGGCAATACTTGGTATGTCAGGTCAGTGGACAGATGATATGGAGCAAGCATATAACAACTTCAAGAATGGAGATTGGAATATCAAAGACTTCAATATCATTTGGCAGACTAAGAAGCCTTATGTCTATACACAAGTCAATAATAACAGTGGCATTGAAGGTCATACTGGAATTAAGACACCTGTACAGCATAAGAACTCAGAGTTTCTATTACTTGCTATGCACGAACTAATTGCTGGTCCTTTAGGAAGGTCAGGCAAATTGAAAGCCATAAATAAGTTTATGGAAAACCCAGATTATCAGATTGATGTAGTTCAGTTTGAATCTACTACTAAAGTTGGTAAACAAGGTGTAATAGATTTGAATGATGTTAATACAGAGGCTGATGTGATTCAAAGACTTAAAGATACTACAGGTATTGGATTTGGTAATGAGAATCCTAATGTAGTACATAAGGTATCTTATGAAGATTATGGCATTCAGACTGCAACTCCTGAACATGCTATTGATGCAGTTCAGTTGGTAGGTACTCAGATTAGAAAGCTAATTACTGCTGACATCTCTGATGATACAATCATCGAGGTTAATGATAAGAAGATGACTAAGAAAGAGTGGCTTGACCTGTACAATGCTATCAACACTGAGAATATTCTTCAAGCATTTGCTGATGTAGATGAGATATTCAAAGACCCAAAGAAAGTAGAGGAAATCTTACTTGAAGAGATAAGAGGTAGTCAAAGATATGGTATGGATATGATGAGGGCTTGTACTCTTGATGAGAACAATAACTTCAATATACCTCTCTTTGACCCTGTACAATCTCAAAGAGTACAGACACTCCTTAATAGTGTAATCAAGAGTAGAATTACTAAACAGAAGATTAGAGGTGGAGCTTTAATTCAGGTATCTGATTATGGCTTGACTGATGAACTTCATATAGTATTCAAGGATAAAAATGGCAATCTGATGTCTTGGGAGATATATTCCAAGAAGAATAAAAATGCTACAAGAGAAAATTATGAAGAGTATGTAAAGAAAGCAAGGGAAGAAGGTAGTTTAGCTATAGCATATTTAGAGTGCTATATGCCTGCATATAGTGAAAAGTTCTATAAACCTCTTATGGACCCAAATACTCACCAGCTTGATGTAACTAAACTTCCTGAGGATTTGAGAAAGTTGATTGGATATAGAGTTCCAACGGAGGATAAATATTCAATGGCTCCTCTGTATATTAAGGGATTTCTTCCTCAACAGAATGGTTCTGCAATTATGCTTCCTGCTGAGATTACTACTCTATCAGGTTCTGACTTTGATGTGGATAAGATGTATATCATGTTGCCTGAGTTTAATATTAAGAAACTATATAATATCAAGGGAGCTTGGGATGATTTCTATCTTAATAACCCAGATATTGTAGATGAGATTGATAAAAACTTAGGTGAGGCACTTACGCAATTTATTAAAGAGCAGACTGAAGATTGGGATGAAGCAGCAGACTTGGATGACATAGCTGACTTTACAGAAGAGTTTAATAAATGGTTAAAGAAAGAGGGTATTAAAAGATACCAATTCTCTGAAACTGCACAGAAGAGATTCTCTGAATGGTTTAAAACTAATAAGAAGAATTACTTCATTAAGGAGAATATAGAAAAGATAAAGTATGACTTCAATAAGTCTCCACAGGAGAACAGTCTTAAAGCAAGGAATAACTTACTGATAGATATGATGTATGGAGTTCTGACTAATGCAGATACAGCTTCAAAGATTCTTAACCCAGGTGGTTTTGATTATCAGAAGAAAGCTGCAAGAATAATGACTATTCTCAATGATTCTTATGAGAGTGACTTGGCTCAAGCATTAAAAGATGCAGGTGTAGAACTTAATAAGACTGTACAAAAAGGTGAGAAGTTTTATCCTAAGTCTATTGCTTCATATCTATTTGACTTAGACCTTGATACTCTTGATAAGTTGGCAGAGAAAACAAAGGTCAAGATGGACCCATTATCACCAAGAACTCAGGTAATGCTACATCAACAAAACATGACTGGTGCTAAGTTGATTGGTATTTATGCCAACCATAATGCAAACCATGCTTTGATGCAACATACTCAGTTAGCTTTGGATGAAGAAAATGGCTCATTTGTATTGAATGGAAAGAGACTTACATCTTTACATGATATTATGAATGGGGACAAGGAATTTATCTCAAAGAATAATGCTGGATTCTTGGCTGCTTCTGTGGATAATGTTAAAGACCCTGTGCTTGCAGCACTTAATCAGAATACTTTCACTGCTGATGCTTCTATGCTTCTTTCAAGATTAGGTTATAATCCTATTGAGATAGGTCTGTTGATGATGCAGCCTATTGTACAAGAGATTACTCAGACCTATTTTAGAGAGAGCAGAGAAGGCAAAGGTAAGGATACTATCATAGATGAAGTACTGGATAAGTATAAGGAGAAGGCTGCTCTTAATAATGACTTGACTTATGATAACTACAAAAATAATAGCTTCTACATTGAAGAGCTTGCAGACAATATAATGCTTGCTAAGGAAGCTGTTGCTGACAGGTCTCAGACTTCTGATTTCAGAAAGATTGAGTTCTATCAGAAACAAGTTGCAGTTGGATATTTGTTCAAGAGAGTTATGAACTCTGCTGATGCTTTAGGACAGTTAGTACAGGCTACAAGGTCTGATACCCAAGGAGGTGCTGCTGGTCCTACTATTGCAGATACAGAGTTGAAGATGCAGAAAGTGAAAGACCTGTTAGACCAAATAGAGAATAATGACAAGTTCCCATTGAAGAATGCCAATGTAATACTTGATGGTCTGTCATCAGACAATCCTGACACTGACACTCTAAGAGAAAGACTATTGTCAGCTCCTCTTCCTTTCTTACAGGCTTTCTATACTCTTGGCTTACAAAAAACAGAAGAAATGTTAGGGTCTTACTTCCCTCAATATACTGAATCATTCAGAGCTGTAATTGATGACCTTAGAGGCATGACAAAGACTGGTAAGTTGAATGTAAAAACTATGAACAGTATTTATAATGACTTGCTTGCTTATATAATGTCAAAAACTAAGTTCTTTGGTTCTGAGCTAGTCATAAACCCTAATTCAGAGGTGGGAGATAAAATTAAGAGTTCTGCTGAGAAGAGAAAGGGTTTCATCAATAACTTTCCTGAATATTTCAAGAGAGTGGTTACAGATAATGAGGATATAGCTGACCTTGAATTTATTAAGAGACTCAAGGCGATTAGGGTGAATGACAATAACCCTGTGGACACAGTAGTGTTCAAGAATGTTGGTCAATTAAGCCCTACTTTGAGAGAAAGGTATATGAGAGATTGGGCATCTCTATTGTATATGAATAACCCAGAAGCTCAGAAACTTGCTCTTAATCTATTTAGATATAGCTATTATAGAAATGGCTTTGCATTTGGACCTTCAACCTTTATTCATTTGGCACCTGTAGCAGTGAGAAATGCTATCCCAGAGTACATAAGCACACTGAGAACTCTCTTGTCATCAAGTGATGATTATAGTCAATTTGTAGACCAATATGTCTATAACCACTTGGATAATAGAAAGTTGGTTCCTGAAATCCCTGATACAGCCTCTGTCCAGTTCATAGGAGAGGATAATGAAGCTAAGGATGAGGTTACATTTGTGATTGATGATAATGCTACCTTTGGAGATAAGAAAGTTATCAAGAAAAGGATAGATACTCCTGATGGTCCTGCCTATGACTTCTTTAAGTATATAGGTAAGAGAATTAGAGGAAAATACATTTATTACAAACTGGCTTCATCAAGTACTGAACAAGCTAATGTTGCAACCTATGAAAGGATTGAACCATTAGGTTTCAAAAACAGCTTCATTGAATATGAGTATGGTAAGGATGTAGAAGAGATGGAAACTGTAATTGATAAGAACAGGAAAGATTATGACCCTTATGCAGATACATTGTCAAGATTTGACCTTGGGGATGCAGGAGTTGATTATGATTCTATGCCTGATTATCAAGGTATGCCTCAGGAGTATTGGGATTCTATTCCACAAGTAGATACTGATGCTTTCCAACAAGTATATGGTACTCCTCTTGATACTTCTGCTCCTAAGGCTGATGATGTAACAGATATTCAGCCTAATACAGAGTATAAGGATGAGAATGGTGATAGTATTTGTGGTGCTCCAACATTATATAGTTTTTTATAACGGTTTATAAAATAAACATGGCAAGAAGTTGTGCAATTATTCCAAAGGTAAAGAATAGAAATGGTCAAGTAGTGGACAGCAAGTTATTTAAGGACTTGCTGTCCTTCACTTCAAACAATAGAAGTGAGGCTACAAGACTATATCTTATTACAAAAGCTGACTCTTTTATAAGAGATTGGGTGCCAAGACTGGCACTTGATGAAAACAATGAACCTACACTGAGAAGTTTGCTAAAGCAGACTAATCTCAGTAAAGTCATTCCAGAAACTAAGGTACTTGAGAGACTTAATAGGGAGATTGGGTACTATAAGAAAGGAATGGACAGACTAGCTTTGTGGGTAAACAATGATGAGAATTATCAAAAGTTGAAACAAAGAGCTATAGCCTTTAATCAGAACTCAGAGTACAGGGATGATTATGTGGCTAATGTAGTTAAGATTCAAGACAGTGAATCTTCAAGAATATTCATTGGAGTAAAGGTTGAGAAAAGAAACAGGCTTAACTCTATTAATGCAGATAAGATGGAATACAATGAAAACCTTAATAACAGGTTGAGGGGTATTCTTGAATCTCATGGTATAGGGATAGGTGCTTTGACTGACCTTGAAAGGAGAATGGGTATTCATGGTGTAACTGACTTTGATGTTGCAAGAAATGCAGCAAATGGTCTTGTTGAAATGATTAGGCTTGCTAATGGTGTTAAAGGTGAGAGAGCACTTCCTGAGGAATTTGCACACTTTGCCATTGAAGCTATAGGGAATAATCCACTTATCACAAGACTTATCAATAATATATCTTCCAATGGATTGGCAAGAGAAATTATAGGTGAGGACTATGATACCTATGATACTTTATATCATAGTGATGAGGCTAAGTTGTCAAAAGAAGCTGCTGGTAAATTACTTGCAAAACATCTCCTTCAAGGAGAAAAAGTCCCATCTGCTCCTTACAGTAATCTGTTGCAAAGAGTAATTCAAGCAGTTAAGAATTTCTTCAAGAATCTGAATGCAAGTCCCATACAAAGAGCCATGAGAGAGGCTGACAAGAACTTTGGTTCTTTGGCACAGCAAATCCTTGATGGTAGTATGGATGAGGTTATAGATGTTGGCAATATTACTTCAAGTGGGGTATTTTATAATACCTCGGAGAGAGTAGCAAGAGATAAAAAGCTACTTCAAGGAATCATTGAAAATGAGTTGAAGAGATTGAAGATTTATGAAAAGAGAAATCCTAATAGCAGGTTTAGTGCTAATCAAAGGTTATTCATTGACAGATTGGATGTTGAATTAGCTGATAACAATGAGATTGAAGGTATTTATACTTTTGTTGAGAATGCTCTTGAAGAATTAACCAAGGTAAGTGACAGGCTTACTATGTTGCAGAATACTCCTGCTACTAATGTTAATGAGAGAGCCAAAGTACTAAGAGATGTCAGAAACTACTTGTATAGTTACAAGCATATTACTGATGATATTAGGAAGGCTCTTATTGATGAAGAGAAGTATGCAGACAATAGGTATGGTCAAAGAGTAAGGGTTGTGTTAGACAATACAACTACACTACTTGGAGACTTATTTGTCAGATACAACAATGTAGCAATGCCTCTTTTTGTTGATTTCATTAAGCCTTTTGTAGGAGAGAGTATAACTATTCCCTTTGGTAAGTTCAAGGGTAAGACTATGACTGCTGAAGACTTGGTGAAAGTGGCTGATAAGGACATTTCTTTCTTTGATAGATGGCTTGACTCTATGGCAGACTCTTCAGATTATATGCTAAAAGTTATGGACCAAGCTGTCAAAAAGAGTAAAGAGAATGCAAGGCTGGAGACTATTGATGTTATGAAAGAACTGCAAGCTGCTGCCATTAAGTTAGAGCAAGCTGGAGTTAAGAACACTGATTGGATGTTTGAAAGAGACAGTAAAGGTAATCTTACAGGTAATTATATCTCTGAGATTAACCAAGGTCTATTCAAGGAGAAAGTCAGGGAAATGTTCAAGTCTCTTAATGAAAAGTATGGTAATAATCCTGTAGGAGATAATGCAGAGAAGTACAGAAAAGAGAGACAAGCTTGGTTTGATGCTAATATGGAAGTAGTCAATGGAAAGAAGCAGCCTAAAGTATCAATCTATGGCAATAAGACTTATCAGAATTTGAATCCTGCTCAGAAAGAATACTATAACAAGGTTATGGATATAAAATCCAAGCTAGATTCATATCTTCCTGACAAGTACACTACCTTAACTAATGCAGTTAAAATCAGAAAGGACTTACTTGAAAGAGTAAAGGCATCTGATGGTGTAAGGTCAGGTAGTACACAAGTATGGGAAGCTGTTAAAGACCAATTCATTAGAAGAACAGATGATACTGAGTTTGGAGACAGGGCTACAGTAAAGGACTTTGAAGGTAAAGAGGTACAAGTACTTCCTATCTATTATACTAAGATGAAAGAGGGTGAAAGTCCTAATGACCTGTCTACTGATATAGTATCTACTCTCACAGCTTATGCAGCTATGGCTAATGATTTCAATGAAATGAATAAAGTAATTGATGTTCTTGAGCTTGGCAGAGATATGCTGAGAGAAAGGGAGATTATACAGACAAAAGGTGGTAAACCATTGGTTGAAAAGTTCAAGTCTGTAGGTAGGAAAGTTGAATCTACTCTCACTAAGTCTGGTGATGAAACAAGGTTCATGCAGAGATTGAATGACTTCTTTGAAATGCAAGTCTATGGTAGGTATATGGCTGATGAGGGTACATTTGGTAATACCAAGATTGATAAAGGAAAGGTAGCTAACTTTGTTAATAGAATTACTTCTCTTAATATGTTAGGTCTAAACCTGTTAAGTGGTATATCAAATGTTACTACTGGTAAAATTATGATGAGAATTGAGTCCTTTGCAGGGGAGTTCTATAATGAATCTAATACCTTAATAGCTGATAGGAATTATGGCAAAGCATTACCAGAGTACTTAGCTGAGATAGGTAACAGAGTTAAGACAAGTAAACTTGCTCTATGGGATGAATTATTCAATGTAATGCAGGAATATGAAACTGATGTTAGAGAGGTAAACTTTGACAGGAAGACTTGGTTCAGTAGAATGTTTGGTACCTCTGCTTTGTTCCTTATGAATAATGCTGGTGAGCATTGGATGCAGAATAGAACTTCATTAGCACTTGCTGATGCTTACAAGATGAAAGCTCCTGATGGTAAAATAGTTTCTTTGTGGGATGCTATGGAAGTAGTCCCTATTGATAAGAATAATAAGAAGTTAGGAGCTAAGTTGGAGCTAAAGCAAGGTTATACTAAGAAAGATGGCTCTGCATTTACAAGGGATGATATTATAGCATTTAGTAGGAAATCTGCTGCTATAAATCAGAGAATGCACGGTATTTACAATAAGGCTGATAGAAGTGCAGTACAAAGATTAGCTATAGGTAGGATGGGTATCATGTTCAGAAAGTGGATTAAACCATCTTTGAATAGGAGATTCAAGTCTGCCACATATAACTATGATTTGCAAGCATGGACAGAAGGTTATTATAATACTACAGGAAGATTTATGTGGCAATTAGCTAAAGAGTTGAAGGAAGGTCAATTTGCATTAGCTGCTAATTGGAAAAACCTTACAGGAACTGAGAAAGCTAATATTAAAAGAGCAGCCACTGAGGTAGGACACTTCTTAATTATTGCTGCATTCTTGGGTCTCATGGATTGGGATGATAATAAGAATAGACCTTGGTTACAGAAGATGATTGAGTATCAAGCAAGAAGACTTTATACTGAAATTGGTACTCAGGTTCCAGGTCCTCAAATGGTAGGAGAAGCTCTTAAAATCTTGAAATCTCCTGCTGCTGGTATTAATACTGTAGAGAGTGTTTTGGATATGGTAGGACTACTAAATCCTATGAATTATGAAACTTTTGCAGGTGAAGATGCTATTATTCAGTCAGGTAGGTTTAAAGGTGATTCAAGAGCAACTAAGTTATGGTTTGAGTCTCCATTAATTCCTATGAATAAGACTATATATAGAGGTTTGCACCCAGAAGAAAGTATTCCATTCTTTAAGCAATAAAGTTAATTGTTAATAATAGAAAGGGGAGTGAGTAGATTAAGTTCTACTCCTCCCCTTATTTTTTTTTATTTCCTACAAAATAAAAGGGAAGTAACATTTCTGTTACCTCCCTAATAAAAAATTTCATCCTACTGATTAAAAGGCTATACATTTAATAGCTTGGTCTCTCTCCTCTTGAGAGATTGAATCAAACTTTTCTGCTGTCCAACCTTTCTTCAATAGATTTTCCTGCATCTCTGTATCTAAAGACTCGAAAGAAGAATTAGGCACTTCTCTATATCTAATATCATCATTAGTTCTAGAGAATGTTCCTACATTGTCTGTAGCTGATTTAATTTGATTGGGTGCTATAAAACTATAAGAAGTTCCTCCTTTTTCTGCTTTATTTTCATATTTTGTACCATCATATCCTAAAGAAAGCATTAAGTCTCTTAATTCTGAATTAGATATTCCTCTAAGTGAAGAATATTTATCTCTAGAAATAATACCTTGTTTATATAATTCTGATAGCATAGAGCTTACAGTTTCATGTACAAAATCAGGAGTTTCTAATGGATTTCTTATATTAAGAAATAAAGCAAATTGAGTGCCTTTAATTTTATTAGCAGTTTCTTGTGTACCTACATGACCAAAGGGTTCTGATGTCCAAGGCATAATCCTTGATTTATGGTCCATATCAAATATACCATTAAATTCAAATGGTGTATTATGATAAACAACTAAAGGCTCACCATTTTCATCAACTACTTTAGAAGCTTCTGAAGGATTATTTTCCCAATCACCAAACCAATCTTTAAAAGCTTTAGTTCTTACTTGAGCATATTGTCTTTCAGTAAGATTAGACTTTTTACCATTAGGAGCTAATAAATGACCTTCTGAATCTCTCTTAGCATTAGCAAGAATATCTTGCATTTCTTTAGAGTATTCTTCCTGTCTTGCTCTAGCTTGACTAAGAGTTTCTACAGGTAATTCTCTATTACTATATTCTCCTCTATTTATCATTTGATAGTATGCAGTAAGATGAGGTCTAACACTATTCCAATTAGTTACTTTAATCCATAAGTCTTTAAAGAAGTTTTTAATTTTACCTAATAATCCAGCATTTTGTCTAGTAGTAACATACTCTCTGAATCCTTCTGCCATATCTTCTTCAAGAGAAAGATTGTCTTTTTCACCATATAATTTCCTTGCTTCATCATATAGTGCCTGTCTTTCATCATTGTCAAGAAGGAGATTAAATACAGCATGGAAAGCTTCATGGTATGTAGTACCTTCAGCAGCTATATCAGACAATGTGATTACACCTTTATCAAATTGACCCCAAGCTAAAGTACCTCTTTTACCTACTTTAATAAGACCTTTTACTACTTTTACTCTATCTGATTCACTTAGTTGAGGCAAGACTTTATTTAACCATTCAAGTTCTCTTTTCTCATCCCACTTTTCATAATCAGGTGATTTTACTTTTCTTAATTTATGTCTTGTTCTTGAAGCTTTCTTATTGTCTATTGCCTGTTCCTTTTGGACAGTATAGGCAGCACCTGTCTGAGTATTACCTTGATTAATAGTTGCAGGAGTCTCTACAGTAGTAATAGGAGTAGTACTTACAGTAGGTACTGTATCAGGGTCAAACAATATAGTCTTTTCTGATGATAAATCCTTAACCCTCTGTTTATTACCTTCAAGAGCATTCTTGATAGCTTTTTCTACTTCTTCTTGAGTCTTACCACCTTGCACAGGATTATTATTCAAGAATAAGAATGTCTTTCCATTAGGAAATACTGCATAGAAGCTATTTGAAGCTACATGAGCTGCCTCTCCCTGTCTACCAAATCCCTTTGTAATGTTAGGAACCTTAGTTACATGAATCTCAACTCCATCAATTACAGTAAGTGGTGTAATATATCCCTTATGTAACTTGCCATCTAACTCAAAGTAGCCTACTTTATCTTTATCAGTAGATTTGTGTTCAGGTGTTAAGTCCTCAATAGGATTCTGTGTCTCTAATGAAGTCTCAAAGATAGGTAATACTGTCTGAGCTTGTGCTGGAGTAGCAGGAGTTTCTACAGGTCTATCTATCTTAACATTACTTACTAAGGGCACATTAACAGCAGGATTATATGCAATAGGAATACCCTTTTCACTTTGTACTGCTGATACATTCTCCTTATCATAACTCAATACAAATGGCATTACAGCTAACTTAGTAACTGGTACACCATACTGAGATTCAAATAGGTTCTTGTAAGCAGAAAGTTGTAAAGTATAGTAATCCTTTGCACTTATTCTTTGAGTAGCAGATGGAGTAGTAAAGTAATTAACCTTATGACCATATCTATCTGTAAAGTCATAGAAACTGTATCTACTTGTCTTCACATCATAGATTCTAAAGTTACCATCCTTGTCAATAGAAAGAATATCAACCTCACCTGCAACTCTTGTACCATCAGAATATTTTTGGAACAATACAATATTATCAGCAAGGAATCTCTCTCCCATTTGCTCCATATTTGACTTAATCCTATTAAGGGAAGTAATCAAATCTATGAAAGCATTTTCTGACATATTGGATGGTCTTACTATCTTAGATACATCTCTTATAGTAAAGTACTGTCTAATGATACTATCTACTGCTGAGCCAGCATCAAGTGCTCTTTGTGAGTTAGTACCAGACATTTTGTCTCTTACTATATTCACAATAGTATCTCTACTCTTAGCATCAGTCTTTCCTCTATAAGCAGTTAAGTCTACCTCGAACTTTTTCTCCAAGTATTTTAAGTAGTTCTCATACTGAGTAGGATTATCTACAAACTTGCTAAGATTAAGTCTTGCTAATTCAAGAGCCTTTGCTTGCTTGGTAGATTCTACCCAATTAGAGCCTAATCTACTATGTACTCTACTATATTGGTGATATTCACCATCATCTTCAAGTACATAATAGAATCCACCATCAGTTCTTGTCTTATCTACCCTCTTCTGATTCTCATATATTTCACTGATAACCTCCTTAGACTTAGCAACTCTATCCTCTCTTTCTTTCTTCCTACCTGCAATAGCATCCTTAACATCTTGTGCCTCTTGACCACTAAGATATACCTGCTTACTTCTATTAAGTACCTTACCATCAGGAGTAAGAACTTTGTTATCTACCATCATTGAAGAGTTAGTAGCATTTCCAAAGTTATCTTGTGCCCAAGCTAAATCAAACAATATTCTATTACTGTCAGTAATTTCTACAGTCCTGCCTTGGTCATCCCTAATAGTATTTGTCTTTAAGTCCACATAGTATGGCTTGTTTGAAAATGTAGATACTATTCTTGTACCTGCAATAGCACCTTCAGTACCACCTACAGGAGTTTCTACTTTCCTCTTAGGTTGAGGAGCTACAGAAGCTGGATTTATAGCTTGATGTAGATTACCTTCATTATCAAAGTAGTCAGTTGTAAACCAAGTACTTTTTACTGAAGCTTCAGTTATGTTAGATGTAAGGATATTAGAGTTTATCAATCTATTGTTGTATGCACCTTCATTTATTCTCCTTGTACTGACTTGCAAAGGAAGATTAAACTTAACAAGGTGTCCAAGTATCTCATTGTATATATCCTCAGAATTCTTAATAATTCTTTGTAGTCTTTTATCATCTACTTCCTTGGCAACATCTTCACTAAGTGCAAATTCTAGACCACCAATAATAGTACTTCTACCAAAATTAGAGAAATATACATCATACTTATCCTCCTTAATTTGTTCCTTTCCTTCAATAGTTACTTTCTCATAAGTACCATCAGGCTTTCTTACCTTCTTACTGATAACAATACCATCACCTGCCTTACTGCTAAACCAAGTAACCATAATATCCTGCATATATAAGTCTTGTGCTAAGTCTTGCATAGCAGCAGATACATCATCCTGTGATGTAGCAGTTGATAACTTAGTAATAGCATTCTTTATATCTTCTCCAACAGGAGTAGAACTTACTGAACTGTCATTTAGATTAAACTCTTCATTATTAAAGTGCTTAACTCTTACAGCAGTAGGAGAGTATTTACCAGCTCCATTAGGTATAAGCAGATATAATCTACCTTCCTTTTGGCTCATATCCACTGGCTTGATAATAAGACTATCACCAATCTTACTATTAGTAGTAAGTGTACCATTCTTTATAATACCAAAGATAGGCTTTCTATCAGTTGAAGATACATTAGGTATTTCAGATAGGCTTCTCTCAGTATTATCATAAGGAATCCTACCTACCATTACCTTAGATACCCTTGTAGTAGGTGTGGCAATGAATTTACCAGTCTTATTCTGCCTATTAGCATATTCCTTTCTTATCTTCTCTTCAAGACCCTTCAGACCCTCATACCTTGAAACACTATAGTCAGATTCATCTAAACTACCTACTACCTGACCATTCCTTTTATCTATAATAAATATAGTATGGTCATTAAATGAAGGGTCAATCATAAAGCCAAGTTCATCACCTGCTTTTAAGTTACCTTCATTTAGGTATCTAAATGCTCCACTATCTCTTAGATAGCCATAAATACCAGAGAAGTCTACACCTTTTTCTCTCTCACCTACTACAATATCAAATGGTCTGAAATCTCCTTCCTTGCTTGCCTCTATATGTAGTTCAGGTATAGCAGGTCTATAGAATTGATTGGAGGTATCTCTACTTGGTCTTTGTGGAGTTTCTACCTTCTCATTGGCTTTCTTATTCTCCTCACTGACCATTTCAGCAGTTATATTACCTACAGGCAATTCTGTTGTAGGTAAACCCTCACTACTTGTTACAGTAGGAGTAGTAGATGTACCACTATCTCCTGTAGTAGTTCTATCATCTCCTCTTACAGTCCCCTCTCTTTTTTCTACAGGCTTCTTATATTCAGGTGAGAATCTATCCTTAAATCTATTGTCATTGTTTACCTGAGACATAGCCTTCTGTAGCTCATACTGAGCTTCTTGGAATCTTGTTGCAGATAACTCAACATCTCCCTCAGAATCTTCATCAAAGGCATTCTCATTATTGATATAGATTGAGTTGGGATTAGCCAGGTACTCCAAATTATCAGAGTTATTGAACTGGTCTTGAAGGAGCTTCATAGCATCTTGCTTAACTTGTGGTTCTGCATCTGACTCATTAAGAACTCTTCTCACTTCATTATTGTATTGTGAAGTTTCTCTGTAGTTCTTAGCCATTTCACTACCTTCATCCTCAAGTTCTTTTAGGACTTTATCTCTATTCTCTGTATCATCTTGGGCATCTATTGTACTTCTGAACTCTTGCAAATTCTGTGCAGCATTCAAAGATGCCTTCAAGTCATCAGACTTCTTCTTAGTCTCTTGTTGTGCAGCTTGCTCATCAGCTCTTGCATGGTCTTCTGCTTGCTTTTGAGGATTCTCAAGATACTCTTTCAGCTTTGCATTATATGTCTTTGAGGCATTACCTAACTTAACAATATCATTCAGTTTAGTTGTAATATCCTCTTTCTCATCTGCACTAAGTACAGTTTCATCTACCTCATTAAGTTCCTTGATAAGACCATCTACAAACTTAGGATTAGTTGCTAATGTATGAGCTAATACACTATCATCCTGACCCCTAACCATATTAAGTGTATTGATAGCACCCTCAATAGTCTTTACATTCTTATCTGCTTGTTTATATCTATCAGTTAAATCAGCATGATGTTGACCTTCAAAGTCTCTGACTTGTTGATTGAATCTAAGAAGTGAATCTAAGTTGCCTATTACATTACCAATAGCTGATTTAACCTCTCCAGACATAGATGTTGCCCTCTCAGCCCAGTTACCTATCTGAGATTTCATCCATGTTAATTCTTCAAGCTGGTCATCTGATAATTGCTGACCTGTCTTAATATCAAGCTCATCTTTTATCTTCAGATAATTGTTGATAGTATTGGTCATTTCATCATGGTTCTCCTGTAACTTCTTTATCATTTCCTGCTTACCCTCTGGGGTAGCATACATAGGATTACCATTCTTATCAACAAATGGACCTACCTTAGAGCCATCTTCAAGAGTAGTTGTAGTGTTCTCCACAATAGAAGCAAGGTTCTCATCTGATGTATCAAATGCTGCATCAATTAATGTAGTAAGGTCTTCCATCTTACCTGCATTATCAAACATAGCAATATCAGATACTAATTGAGCATGTTCTGCATTCTTGAAGTTGAACTCATCACCTTCCTCAGCAGCTCTATTCATATCATTCTGATACTTATTATGCCTGATAAGACCTTGATAGTAATTCTTAAATTCAGGAGAGTTTATCCTGTTGTTCATATAGTTAGCAATCTTATTCTCTCTTGCTATCTTCTCATTATAGTCTCTCCACTCATTTATGGCACCACCTTCAATAGTAATAGGAGATTGTAATGAACCTGACTCACTTCTAACCCCTCTGAATCTTGGCATACCTAATGCACCTGTCAAAGAACCAATAAAGAACTCTTCCCATGCAGAGCCATCATTTACTGTCTCATTAATTCCCTCAGCAAATGATTTTACCCAATCTAAAGTTTCTTGTGCAGCCTCTGGGTTAGTCTTTGACTTATAGAAGTTATTTACATCAGTAGAGTAATAATTACCTGCTATTCTACTTGCAGCACCTTGTAATATTTCCTCATTACCTTCAGATAATGCACCTTTTGTTATTGCAGTAATAGCACCTAATCTTGTAGTGCCAGCAGTATATTCTCCTGCCTTACCTACTATATTAGTAGCCTTCCTTGCAGTTTTAAATCCATTAGCATATAACTTACCAAACTGAATTATATTAGATGCAGTAAGGATAGGTATATTCATAAGCAAGTCTACATTACCCATCTTCAATCTATCCTCACTTAATCTACCTAATGCTTGATTATAATTTTCTTGTTCTGCTCTTATTAATTGGTCATATACCTCAGTACCTTCATAGGCATTCTTTATATACTGTAATCTCTGGTGATACTCATCATCTAATTGTGCTTTATGAAGTTCAAACCAATCCTTACTGTTGTTAAGTGCTTCAACTCTACCCTCATTTACTGCTGAGATAGTAGCACCTACAGCAGAATTAACTATTGCTGGAGCCTTTGAAGACTTAGCAATAGCACCAATAAGTTGGGGTAACTTAGTTGCTTTCAATCCAGCAGCAGTAACACCACCACTATAGAAAGCACCTACTGTGAAACCTAAGTTCTTGATAAACTTATCACCTAAGAAGTTAGCAGTGAAGATATTTTCATACCAAGGCTGCTCTTGTTCTTCCCTTGTATAATAGTTAGGTAATGCCTGCTCAGACCATTCATTAACAGACTGCATAGCCTTAGAGAAGTCATTATCCCAAAGACCAGACCATCTATCTTCACTTATTGCAGTTCTTGCTCCAAATAATAATCCTAAAGTACCATCTAAAAATGTAGTACCTGCAAGTATAGCACCTTTAGCAAGACCTGCTCCTATCTGTGCATACCAAGGTTGATTCTCAGCTCTTATATCTGCTAAATTTTGATATTCTTCTTCATTTACTGAGGGTTTATCCCAGATACTACTACCGTAAGTATCTTCTCCCTTACTCTGTTTATATAAAGGAGAATACTCTCCGCCTTCATATATAACATCACTAGGTTGTACATAACCATGAGGGGCTTTCATATTAGAAAACATGCTTTCAGAGGCAGCACTTTGATATGCTGCCTCATTAGCTTTCTGTAAATCTCTATAAGACTGAGGACCAGTCTTAGTTACATCAATTTCTTTTATCTTAGATTTATTATTTGCCATATTAATACCAAGGACTTATTTGTTCATTAGATGTTACTGAAGGTACTACAGTTTGTGAACCATAACCATAAATATCCTGCAAAGCAGCATCTTGTTTTCTCTTTAAATCTATCTTATCAGCTTCAGTTAAAGGAGAGTTAGAATATATAATATTACCTTTGGTGTCAGTAGCAATATTACCACTTCTATCTATCATAGGTCTTCTGTTCTTATGTAATATACTTCCCCAATAATCAGCATTTGATATAGCATTTCTTACATTAGTTTCTGCACCTATATTAATACCTTTAGGTATTTTAACTCTAATAACATCATTCTTACCTGACTTACTAGACTGTAATATAGCTGTATCCCCCCATCTTGAATGTCTTATATTAGTTACTTCATAATCTTCAAGGTCTTCTTTGGTATATTTCTTAGTGTTAGACCATCCATTCTTACCATTAAAATCTATTCCTTGTAAATATTTTTCACCATCTTTAGTAGGTGCAGCACTCCATATTTGCTTAGTATATTCTGTACCATAAGTTGATGGTAATTGTCTATCATATTCAGTAGAGTGATATACATCATAAGAACCTTGTTTTATAGAATGTTCATAAGCATTTAATCTAGTAGTAGGTGTTGCTACTTTACCAGTTCTTATATTATATCCACCTATATTCTTATTATACCACTGATAAAATTCACTAGGTCTGCTTGCAATACTCTTAACCTCTGCTACCATAGTATCATAAGAACTTTTTGTAGCTCCTGGATGTTGCCTCTTATAAGATTCCCAACTCTGTACTATAGGTGTTCTATTAGCTCCTCTAAGTTCAGACAGTCCTCTTTGTGTTATAGTAAGACCAGCTTTAGTTCTCTTTAGATAACCTCTATTGATGTAATCTTGTACCTTTTTATTACTAGCACCTATTTCCTGTTCACTTCTTAAAGGTAAAGGATTAACTTTATATTTATTTGATTCAGCTTCTTTTGCAGCAGCAGCTCTCTTTTCTGCTCTCTTTTGCATAGCTTCTTGTTCAGCCATCTTAGCTCTCCAATTATCAAGAGTCTGGTATTGAGTCTCACCAACTGCACTCCATAGACCTTGCTTAGCATAGTCAATAGCCCTTGCAATAGTAGCTTGGTCTCCCCAGTCTCTAACACCACTTGAATTAATAGCATCTTCAACAATTCTTGTAAGTTCTTGTGCAGCTTCTGGATTACCCTGTATAGCCTTCAACACATCTTCTACTCTAAATCCTTTCTGCATCAAAGTTTCATAGTAAGAATTATGCAAGATACTCCTCCATTCTCTTGGGTTTTCTCTCATTTGCTTAGATAATGCAGATGCAGCACTTGCAGCCTGTGCAGTAATTAGTTTACCTGAATATGCTTCATAAGCTAATTGAGGATTCCTTATATAGTCATCAAGGCTTGTAGTTGAAGCTCTTCTACTTAATAATAATGTCGGGTCTTGTAATAATGCTTGTTGCTGTTGTTCTGCTTGCTTCTGTCTTGCTGCATAGGCTTGTTCAATAGGAGTTATCTCCTTACTATACCTTGCTCTCATATTGAGCATATCCCTTCTACTTGCAGCATTGAGTCCTTCTCTTGCCAACTGACCTGCTTGCTCTTCAAGGTCATTTGCATAGTTCTTATACATCTTGTAAGCATAAGGGTCAGTCTGTTCATTAGCCATTTCTTCCCATACACTTGCCTTAGTATCTAATTCACCTAAAGTATCTTCTACCTCTCTATATGCCTGTCCATATATCTGATATGGCTGTATGTATCTTTCAAAAGAGAAAGGATTAAATTTGCTATTTACGACTAAACTAAAATTTGCCATGTTGCTTTCCTTTCTTAATAGTTAAGTATCCACCTTTACTATGTTGCTTACCTTTAACTTTAGGAGTTTTATTCTCTAAACTCTTATTTATATAATCTTTATATTCTTTCCAAGTTTTATCACTCCATTCTTGAGGCTTCTCACTTAAAGTGCCAAATACTCCTGCTCTTATTAGTTTATCTCTATCCTCTCTATTGTAAGCATCAATACCTATATTACCAAGACTATCAAACAAATTAGTAAGGTTAGCACTCATACTTGCACCTCTTCTTGCATCAACAGCATCCCTTACTGCCATAGCCTGTGCAACACCACTTAGTCTTGAACTTCTTGCCTTCAATGCAGCCTCTTGATTTGCCATTGCAGCTTTGAGTCCCATCTCAGCATTAGCTTGATTAGTACCTCTATTAAAGGTCTCAACAGCCTGTCTCTGTGCCAAGTTATACTCTTCAGCTTGTCTTGCAAGGTCTCCAAATCTACCTTGAGCATTATAGTCTGCTGCAAGCAAGGCTGCATTTCTTGAAGGGCTTGTAGTATTCATAATAGCCCTTCTTGTAGCACCTGCCTGTGCATTGAGCTTATTTAGATAGAAATTCCTATCAAAAGGTCTGTATTGTAAGTAGTTACCTATTGGAGTATATCCTATTGGGGTATAATTGCCTGCTTGATTAGCTGCTTCAAGTATTGCATCTGCACTTGTATAATCTGGTTTACTAAATAAGTTCTGACCTAATCCTATTGCAGCACCTACTACAGGAGCATATCTTAGCCAAGTTGGTCCACTACTACCCCTATTATCATCACCACTTTTATTACTGTCACTTTTATTACTTTTACTTTTACTGTTACTGTTACTTTTATTACTTACATAAGTATTTGCCTTTTTATTACCTTTACCTAAGGCTTCCCAATAAGAAGTAGGCACAGTATTAAATGTAGTCATTCCTTTAGGGGACTCCCCTACAATAGTACTTACTTTTCCTGTAAGGTCCCAATCTACTCCATATTTAGGAGTTTTAATTTCCAATAACTTTGCCCAATCTTCTGCACCAGTAGGGAATAAAATATTAGGGTCATCACCAAGTCCATCAAATAATGTGCCCATCCTACCACCATGAGCATACTGTACTCCTTCTTGACTCTCTTGAGTCTGTTGTCTTACAGTCTCTTGGGCTTGCTGTAGTCTGGACATAGAACTTAGAAGTCCTCTCTTGCTTATTGGGTCATTAGGTCTTTCCTTTGATTCATCACCTAACTTCTCTGCTATTGCAGCAAAAGAATGTCCATCATAAGACTTAGGGAGATTAAAACTTTCTAATAGACCACCATCAGCAAACAACCTATTACTGAATACATAGTCATTGAATATAACCTCACCTTGTTCTACAAGATTTGGGTTTCCTTCAGCATCCATTCCCATAGGTACACCCTCCATTGGATTCTCCTCATGAGTTCCACCATTACCTACAATGGTTTGACCATTACTAAAGTCAGAACCATTAGTATTAAGGTCTCCACCAAAGCTATGCCACTTAGAAGCATTCCTTGCAAAATTAGCCTTCTTTACCATAGTAGGAGAATAATTTTCTTTATTAGCTAATACTTGGGAAGCAAATGATTGCACAGACTTTCCATGCTTTTTAGCTGCTGCTGTGAAAGTTCCCCTCTTTGAGGGCTTAATATGTATATTACCACCCTCAGCAAATGTGTTTAACTTTTGAGACTCAAATGAGTTAGGAAGTGAAGTTAGCCTTCCTTTATTTGCAGCATTGAGAGCCTTAATATCTAAATCTTCTTTGGATAACTCATATCCTATTGCTCCATTTCCATATCCTCCCCATATACCAAGAGGACCACCAAAGGCAGCAAAATTTGCCATAGCATTAAGGTCAGCCTGAGTATCTGCTGCTTCTGCTGCATTCCCATAAGAAGCCAATGCTCTGCTTCTTGCTACATCTTGTTGCTTCCTTAACTCCTTATATTTGTGTTTAGCCTTATTGCTAAACCAACCATCTTTACCAATATCTGATTTAGAGAAGTTTGCTCCAAAATCTTGATTAGCCCATTGGCTCATAACTGAATCAGCATTGCTACTATCCACCATAACAGTATTTATAGCTTTGTTGCTTCCTTCAACCTCAGCAATCTTCTCCTTATTTAACTTGGAGCCAAACATTCTATTTGCAAGACCCCCAATAATACCAGTACCAGCAGATACGATGCCTCCAATTATAGGATTAACTGCACTTATTGCACCACCTACAGCACCACCAATATTACTGATTGCACTGCCTGCATATGTTTCAAGTCCTCCACTAATAGCACCACCTGCAATGTTACCCACTGTACTGCCTATGCCTGCCATGCCTCCTTTCAGCATACTAGCAACATTGCCACCACTGAAAGTGCCTTTCAAGTCAAAAGGCTTAACTCCGCCTAAAGCATTTTTGAAATCACCACCCCAACTATAGTAATGAGGGTTATATGTAAATGGTCTGTTAGACTTTCTTATAACTTTTCTTTTAGCCATATCATACTAATTTGTTTGCAAAGATAAACAAAGTATTTGAATTATACAAGGATATTATCCAAAAAGTAAAGGGAAGATAAGTAATAAACTTACCTTCCCCTATTATTACTCAAAGTAATGCACAATCATATCATGCAATACAGTCTTATTTACATTCTCTTCCTCCATAGATAGCTTGATGTATAACCAAGGATTTCTCATTCTGTCTCTACCATTTACCTTATCTCTTGGTATATTAGCTCTCCAGATTCTAAACTTTTTCTTTAGGTCAGAAGGTCTTCCTAAGATGTTGTTTAGAGTAGAAGTACCTTGTTGATATTCATTCCATACAGTTAGAGTATCAAATGTTGTATTGAGCAGATTACCATTCTCATCCCAGCTATCTGACCTGAACTCAAGATTATTGAATATCTTATCTACGGGCATATCTGGATTGGCTATTACAGTAGTATAGAATGGTTGATATACTCCAAAGAACATATTGTAATCTCCTTCATTATGTAACCAAAGTTTGTTATCTTTTATCCATATTCCCTTATCAAGAAGATTGGAGAAATAAGGAGTATTTTCATAATTATAAAATGAGGTAAACTGATTTAATAGCTCTGAGTATCCTAAGCAAGAATCTTTTGATATAAATAATACCTCACTATTTGTTTTATCATAATAAGTTACAAAACTATTAAAATTTATAGGATTCCAAATATTTATATCTTTGGAAGTTGCCTTAATCCAAGAATGAAAACCTAATTTGTCTGATATATTATTTAGTTGTCCATTAAATAAATATATACCTTTTGTTATATCATCTACAAAATAAATACCATTAGGAGTTTCACATATAGACCATTTGTTTGTGCATCCTATCTTATCAGATATATACCTCTTGCCTTGTACTTTACCAGAGTTTGCTATCTCAACAGGTACTCCTTCTGTAGTACTTATTTGAGTATTCTCATTATAAAGTATTTGACTAATGCCTGTATCCTGCATGGCAATAATACTGTTATTGAGCCTTTTCAAAGCTCTTATTTTTCCTTTATCCCCATCAAGGTCAAGAGTAGATGCAAGGGTTATATTAGTCCAAGTGTCCACTAACTCTCCAACAGTCTTAGTCTTAGTCCAAGTGATTGAATTATGGAAGTTATCCAAGTTCAGTTTGTTTGGATTAATAGTTCTGTAGTTGAAAAAGTTATTCTGTTGAGAATATACATCATTCATCAAGTTAAAGTTCTCAGGAGTAATAGCAAAGTTACTTGTCTGACCCCTATTCCTATCATACCTACCATCAAGGTTTACTCTTGTTTCACACATGAATGATACAATATCAGTCACTGCATTTTGGTCTTCAAGAGTGAATGGATAGGTCTTGATGTGGTCATATCTTTGGAAATAGGTGTCACCTTCTTCCCACTTGATAATAACACTTTCCTTGACTTTATTGTTAGTACCTACAAGAGAAATAGGGTCTCCACAAGGTAGCCATACATTATTCTCAAAGGCTTCTTCTGTCTGACCTCCAAACCTATTCTGTACATTGTCATTATACAATTCTCCTAACCACAGCCAGCCATATTGTATGCCTCCCATCCTTGGAGCATCTCCAGTAATACTATCAATAACATCTTGAGAAATTGCACTAATATTCTTGTTTTTATCCCAAAATGGATGCTGTCCAGAGGTGATATTACCTCCTGCATAATTGACATTCCAAATATCAGTTGTAGTAGGGTAGCCTTCATCATAGTCCTGTATTGTTGGCAATATCCTTTGAGCACCTGATGTAGTATAATTCAGAGCTAATACAGCATGGGGAGTAGACTTGTACTTAATTCTAACAGGGTCAATGCCTGTAATCTGGTCAGTAAATCTACTATCTATCTGTACGAAATTTCCACTAAACAACTTATGTGCATCTGTATCAGCATTCTGCACTCCAGAGGTCATAATAGGATAGCCATCCTTTTTATCTCCTATTCTTGATACTGTAAGCAGCTTGTCTACATTACCATAGTAGTTTATATCCGACAACCCAGAGTTTTCTTGCGCAGGTAATCTAACAAGTGAAACTTCATTAGAATCAAATATTGCAACACCTGATATACCAGTTCTTATATAATTGTCCTTTATATAAGCATTCCATACCTTCCTTAGGCTTATGTATTGAGTCTTGTAAGAGAATCTCATATTAGAGATTTTCTTCTTATCAAGCATGGCAGACCTATACCCATCAGTAGCAAACTTAGTATTGTTAAGAGAACCACTCCTATGCCAAGGATATACAGCAAATCCTGTAGTAAGATGATTAGGATTATCTCGACCTTTCTTGTATGCAGCTAATTCATCAAACCAGAATGCTCCAGAGATTAATCCTCTCCAACCAAAGTGTGAGTCACCTTTACTCTTAGTAGAGTAGAATTCATTCTCAGCACCAACAGGCTCTTTATAGAATCCAAGGGGAAGTTCAGAACTACCCTTGAAGTTATTTACAGGAGTTGAAGTTTGAATATCTATGTCTGCTACAAAGGCAGTGATAGGGACTATTCCCACTATCCTTAATTTTAATTCTGATGTGTCTATGCTCCTTACTTCATTATCAAATTCAATATCAGGTGAGTGTAATGTAACAATGCTCTGGTCTATATAATAATTTTCTGCATACTGAGATACCCAGCTTGATACATCTGTATCATCCATTGAGTTATTCACATAAGGATTTGAAGGTGGATTCCAAATACATTGTATTTCAGCATTCCTTTTATCATTACTTGGAATAGGATAATTATGTCTGAACTCAGCCCAAGCCCCTTTATTAACTATATCCGCGATAAGGGTTATTGTAGAACCATTATGTACATTAGTCCTATTATTTGTCATAACTCCTGCCCTTGAATATATAGAAGATTTATTACCACCAAACTCCTTCCAATCTGAAGTCCATTTGCCACTACTATCTTGGCTATAGTGAAATGCCTTATGTACATCAAATGGTGCATTAGGTCTTGTAAACCAAGATGATTGTGCAAATGGTGAGTTACCATACCTATCAGACACATTATATACAGTAGGACATAAGATGCCTTGACATATAACCTCTCTATCATTAATAGTAGGATACACTACTACAGGTCTTATTCTAACATATCCATTGTCAAGGAATCTGTTAATAATAGTACTATCAATCAGTGTGAACTCTGCTACAGGCAAACCAATGTTATTAGAACTGTAAAAAGTAGTATCTATGGGTACATTATTCCTTACATCATTAATCCATATTGGCTCTGACCACTTACCTGTATAATGTTGTGCTTGAATACCAAATCTATAGTATTCAAGGTACTTAAAGGTCTTGAACTGATAAGAGTTCATCTTGAGCTGATTAGAATATGAATAATATCCTTTAGGTTCTGGAGAGTCTATACTCTTATTATAAGTAGAGAAGATAATTTTTTTACCCTTGAAGTAGTTCTTAATAGTTGAATCAAGAATCTTTCTCTTCATTTGTATGTCACCAAGAAACAAAGTGTTATCCTTTTGAGCCATAGTACCAAATACCACTTCCTCACCACCAATATATAATAATTCTGTAGGGTCTATAGAATCTCCAGATGTTCCACTATCAGTGTAAGTAGCTTTAGCTATACTAACCTCACCAGCCATAATACCATTATTAGCCAATTGCATACTTGCCTTATTACCATCGGTAATAGTAATAATGAATATTGTGCCTCCATCCCAAGTCAGATAGTCACCATCTCCAAAGTCTATACTATCATATTCATCAGTACTAAATTCCCAAGACTTATGGTTTGCCCCTGAGTAAGAAGGCTTATATTGGTCAAGTGTCTTTCCAGCACCATTATCTCTCCTATACATAGTCATCTTATTAGCTGGGAGATTAATTTCATATCCACTAAGCTCATAATATGACCTTGTGAGAGGAGCTAAATCTACAACTCTCTTAACATCTGGAGTTGCATTTATGCTTGTTCTATGTATTGAGTATATTCTGATGTAGTCAAATCTACTATCTACATTAGTCATCTCTATATTGAAACTGTTACTTACTCTATCCTCAGGACTTGCACCTCTGTTATTATATGAGATGTAGTAAAGTGGAGAAGTATAGAATATGTTACTTTCTTGACCATACTTATTAAAGTATGTGAAGGCATATTGTATTACTCCAGGAGCAAAACTACCACTGGCTACAATATTTCTTTCAATAGTCACTTTCTCATTAAGATTAAGAGTCCTTACAAAATTAAATGAGTCATTATTCCATTTACTTATTACATCAGGTGTAGCAGCTATATTAATTACTCTGGGCTGATTTAAACCATCAGTCCAGTACACTTTCTTAATATATTCATTTTCATAGAATATCAAAGTTTCAATAGGATATGTTGGGTTAAAATTCAAATTCCCTTCAAATAGGACTTGTCCATCTAGATTATCCCCATTTAGCTTTATCTTATATATCCTATCTCTTTTATCATTTATAAGTGATATAATATCTGTTGTAAATAGAATAAGCTCATCATCTATTGTTGCTTCTCCTATTACTACACCATTTATAGAGTCTATTCCATTAATATTGACTAGTTTTGTTCCCTTCTCATTAACTAGACTATATAATGTATTATCTTCATTTGTTATAATTCTAATATTCTTGTTTTCATAAGCAAACTCAGAATTAAAGGCAGAGGCTGCTAAATCTCTTTGCATTCCTTTTGTTTTGAAACTTATACCTTTTTGCATATTATTGTAGTCTTATATATTCTTGGCTTCCATTATTTTTAAAACCACTATTAAACTCACTAGTTCTTTGCAATAATGTACACCAACTTCTTTTAATACTTTCCATTTCTGATATGGAAGGGATAGTAAATTCACTCTGTAATTGACCAGCCAGCCAAGCATACTGTTGCTGAGTATTCTGTAATACAGCAGGGGCAATCTTACCCATATCAAATAGAATGGTAAATGCCTCTCTCTTTATATATGCCTCAAGTGCTTTCAGGAATACAGGATTATCAATAAGTAGTGGGAATCCATCCTTATCTACTGGAATTGCCTCATAGGACACTGATACATCCCCTGTCTTGAAGGATACATATAGTGCTTGTCCTTGTGTTTTGAAAGATAACTCTTGTGGTATCTTGTGGTCAACACTCCTATCATGCTCTCTTGGCATGAAATTATCTGTCATGCTCCTAAGGCATACACCAGTCTTACATTCCTTAATCTGATTGATAGATATTAAATCACAAGGTAATAGACATCTATAATCTTCTATATGTAATACTTCTTCCTTATCTTGGTATAACTTAGGCATACCAAATATACCAATAAAATCAATAGTATATTGTACAGCTTGTTCCAAAGTAATATCTTGAAGAAGAGGATGTCTCAGTATTCTACTTAGAACTTCTCTTATATTTATATAGCTATATTCTTTTACCATTATTTATTTTCTTTAAAGTATCGTATCCAAATTTAATGGAATCCAAGTCCCATACTTGCAGAATTGTAATAAGTCTCAAAAGGCTCTTCACTCTTTAATAGACCTCCAAACTTAGCATAGTTGGTAAAATAAGAGTTTCTATTTACTGGTGAGTATGCAACTGTTTTTAGTGCTTCTTTTATACTATCTAAGTTTTGCTCATTTATATTAGAGCCTCTAATATAATTAGATTTTAGGGAGTTTATATGATTTTGCATATCCTCCAAGTTCATAGAGTTTATATAATCATCTAATGCTTCTTTTGTTTTATTAGTACTTCTTGATATAGTCTCCCTTAGAGAAGTATTTACAGCTCTACGCTCCTTATTAAGATTAGCTCTTTTATCTCCAGAGATATTAAGAGTTCCATAAGCCTTTCTTAATTTTTCTTTAGATTCATTATTAAAAGATAATCCAAAAGTTGAGTCTAAAGCATGACTTAATTCATGTGCTAAGTTGGCTTCTCTGTTCATATTATTATTTTCTATATAATCATTCATTATAATAGAATTTTCAAATGAATTATAAGTACCTCCAACTCTTGGGTCTCTAAAATCTTTAGAACTTCCAACATTTATAGCTACATTATTAAAAGCTTCATTAATTTCATTTTGTGTTGGAAGATTTGAAATACCTTCTTTTTGTAGTCTATATCTATAATCATCTCTATAAAAATCTCCAACTCTCTGTGCTTCATCTCTATGTAAAGAATTATATGGCTTATTTAATCCAAATACCTCCATTTGAGTTTTCTTAGAAAGAGGCACAGGGCTATAAGTATCTTTAGGTTTTGGCATTACTATTGGAGTATCTACTTCATCAGTACCTTCTACAATAGGTATTTTAACCTCACCTAAATTAACTGCTGGTAGTAGTATCTCATCATCATCCAAAGGTCCACCTTCAGCATATTTATTATAGATACTTTTTATATGATTTAAATCATATAACCCATTTTTTACTCCTATCTTTATAAAGGCAGCTCTTTGTTTCATATTTAAATCTTCCCACATAATATAAAAGCATCTAATTTTCCTTCTTTTATTCTTTGTTTCAATCTCTTCTTCAGTTCTCTATTGATATTAAATTCATAGAAGACCTGATTATTATAGTCTGCTAATTGCTTATTATAGTAGACTTTAAAAATTTCTTTTTCCTCCACTTTAACAAGTGTTTTTTCCTTATAGGCTTCTTCATCTTCATACCATAATTTAAGAGTTTTATCCCAGTCTATAGGTAGGTTAGTCTTAACTTTCTCACCATCAAAACTAACTCTCACATCATATTTCCTTAGCTCTATTCTACCCATTCTATGTGGTAACTTAATATCATTACC
>OGIV01000544.1_pt1 | contig 27946 bp, 16 predicted proteins | sample 1571861 | NCBI WGS metagenome assembly OGIV01 (sample SAMEA2582099, study PRJEB24529) | metagenome | biome: Human gut stool | place: China | collected 2011 | reverse complement strand
CGCCGCCCATCTGCACCAGCTTGCCCAGACTGATCATCAGACCGGCAGCGGGCATGACGGCGATGACCGTCATCAGCACTTTGCCCAGCTTCTGTAAGAAGTCGAAGTTGATGAGCCCCTTTTTGCCCGGAGCCGCTTTTGTTGTTGCCATGATGTCCTCCTTATTTCTTTTGCATTGTTTTGTGCAAGCGTTGCATCGCGTTTGCGCTACTTTACGCAACAAGAATAATCCAACTCCGCAGTTTTTACAAGAGTTTTCTGGTGTGAAAATAATTTTTCTATGTTTTATACAAGCGGATGCACGCTTATTTGTGGAAATTGTCGAAGGTACGCAGGCGAAGTGTTGCATAGTTTACGCAATTCAGTGCGCAAACATTGACATTGCGTGCAAACGGCTTTACAATAGAACCACTATATCAGGGAGGAACAGACAATGGCAGTTACCATCAAAGATGTCGCAGCGGCAGCGGGGGTCTCGCCCTCCACGGTGTCCCGCACCTGCAAGGACAGCCCCTCCATCAGCCGGGAGACCAAGGAGCGGGTGCGCCGCATCATGGCGCAGCTGGGCTATGAGCCGAATTTTGAGGCTGAACCGGTGGAGGCTTTTTCCAAGACCATCGGCATCATTCTGCCCTCCTCCCAACGGGACGTCTACGAAAACGCCTTTCATCTGGAGATCATCCGCGGCATCGGGCAGTTCTGCAACCAGCGGCGGTATGTGAACACCGTCATCACCGGGCAGGACGATGCCGAGGTGCTGGACGCCATTCAGAGCATGGTGGCCAACGCGCAGGCAGATGGGTTTATCCTGCTCTACTCCAAAAAGGACTGCCCGGTGGCGGCGTATCTGCGCAATGAAGGGCTGCTCCATGTCATTGTGGGCAAGGCGGCGCAGTCCGCCAACCAGACTATCTACATTGACAATGACAACGCCCTTGCCGGGGAGGAAGCCGCCGATTACCTTTACGAGATGGGGCACCGCCGTATTGCGTATTTCGGGGTCAGCAACGCCATGCTGTTTTCCGCAGAGCGCAAGCGGGGCTACCAGATGTCCCTGCTCAAGCACGGCATCACCCCCCGGGAAGAGGACTGTGTGGAGGTCAACACCCTGAACGATGCCTACGAGGGGGCGCTAAAAGCCCTGCTCACCGCCCCGAATCACCCCACCGCCATGCTGGTCAGCGATGACATCCTTGCCGTGGTGCTGGAACAGTTCTGCGGCAAGCTGGGACTGCGCATCCCGAAAGACCTGTCCATCGTGTCCTTCAATAACTCGCTGTTCTCCCGCATCACCAGCCCGCAGCTGACCACCGTGGACGTGAACCCCTACCAGCTGGGCATGGAAGCCGCCAGCCAGACCATCAACCATATTGAGAACCCGAACCTTCTGGCAACAAAGATCATCGTGCCGCACAAGCTCATCCCGCGGGAGAGCTGCTGCCCGCCGCCGGAGGTCTGATCAAACATCCTCTTTTTCAGAGAAACCAAAGAGCCGAACCTTTTCCCGATTGGGGAAAGGCTCGGCTCTTCCGTCACAAAAAGACAACTTCCTATCACAAAACCACTTTGGGAAAAGCGGCTGTCCATGGTAGAATAAAGAAAATACCATAATAAGGAGTTTTCTTTATGGCAGCTACTTCTCAAAAGCGCTCCGGCACCACCGACCTTACCGTGGGCAAGCCGCTGTTCCAGATCTTGCGGTTCGCCTTGCCGCTGGTGCTGGGCACCTTGTTCCAGCAGCTGTACAGCTTTGCGGATACCGTCATCGTAGGGCGGTGTCTGGGCACCGATGCGCTGGGCGCGGTGGGCACCACCTACTCCCTCAACTTTCTCATTCTGGGCTTTGTACAGGGTGCCTGCGTGGGCTTTGGCATCCCGGCGGCAGAGACCTTTGGCGCAAAGGATAAGGACGGTTTGCAAAAATACCTGCTGAACGGCGCACTGCTCTGTCTGGTACTGAGCGTGGTGTTCACGGTGCTTACCACCCTGATGGCAGGGCCGCTGCTCCGGCTCATCCATACGCCGGAGGAACTGTACGCCGATGCGGTGCTCTACATCCGGCTCATTTTTCTGGGCATCCCGGCTACGGTGCTGTACAACTATGCCTCCAGCGTGCTGCGGGCACTGGGGGATTCCCGGCACCCCTTTTACTTCCTGCTGGTCGCCAGCGTGGTGAACATTCTGCTGGACTACCTCTTCATCGTGCCGCTGGGCATGGGGGTGGACGGTGCCGCCATTGCCACCGTGCTCAGCCAGCTGCTCAGCGGCGGGCTGTGCGCCTACTGGTTCTTTACCCGCACGGCAAAGCTGGAGGGGCTTTCCTTCCGGCAGCCGCGCACCCTGCTTTCGGCAGGGCACTGCAAGCGGCTGGCCTACATCGGCCTTCCCATGGGGTTTGAATACTCGGTCTCGGCCATCGGCGCGGTCATCATGCAGGACGCCATCAACCTGCTGGGCAGCACCGCTGTGGCAGCCCAGACAGCAGGCGAAAAGATCCGCCAGATGTTCACCCTGCCCATGGAGAGCGTAGGCATGGCCATGGCTACCTATGTGGGGCAGAACCACGGCGCCCGCCGCACCGACCGCATCCGGCAGGGCATTAAGGACGGCTGCATGGTGCAGCTGCTCTACTGCGCTGTGGCATGGGGCGTGATCTTTTTTATCAAGCCCTACGCGGTGGGGCTGGTGCTGGGCGATGCCACCCCCGCCGTCACGGCGGGTGCCATCCAGTACCTCAGCGTCATGAGTATGCTGTTCTGCTTCCACGGCCTGCTGATGATCTTCCGCAACACTTTGCAGGGGCTTGGTTACAGCGTGCTGGCCATCGTTTCCGGCGTGGGCGAGCTCATTGGCCGCAGCCTTGGCGGCGTGCTGGCGGTAAAGACCGGCCTTGGGTATCTGGGCATCTGCCTTTCCAACCCCTTTGCTTGGGGCTTGGCAATGTTCTACTGCCTGTTCATGGTCTGCCGCATCCTCCGGCGGGAGACGCAGACCGAAGCCTGAAACTTATAAAAAACACGAAGGCCCGTGGGGAACTCCCCACGGGCCTTTGTGTTTCTGAAGAAGAATTAAAGAAGATTGGAAATAGCTTTTTAGTCCTCTGCCATACCGATCAGGTCAAACTTTTCGGTGGAGACAGTCACCGTAAAGTCCTTCTTGGCAGGCTTTGCGAACTTGACCCAGATGGTGCGGTCAGGCAGGTTGTAGTACCAGCCGGACTCTGCGGCCTCCCAGCCATCGCGGACGATGAACTGGGGGAGCTGCTGTCCGTCCACGCTGGCCCAGAGTGCACCCTTTTTCTTACTGACCAGCTTCAAGGTCATGCGCTCCACAGGGGAGTCGTAGCTGCCCTCGGTGGCAAAGCGGATGTCGGTGCGGTCACCGGCCTTGACGGTGATGGTAGTCTTGGCGTAAACGCCGTTTTTGTAGTCCTCGGTGTGGCCGTCGTCATCGTACAGCACAAAGCTGGTGTCGGTCTCGGCAGCGACCAGCAGGTCGATCTGGCGCATGGTGTCCTTGAGGATGTGCTTGACGTCCTCGGTGGTCACCACAACGGCAGAGCCGCGCAGGAACATGGGGATGCTTGCCAGCGTCACCGGGACCTCGATGGTCTGGCCGCCCTCGTAGGCGCGCAGATTATCGTTCATATCGTACCAAGTGCAGCCTGCGGGCAGGTAGATGGTGCGGGTAGTGGCGCCCTTTTCCACCACGTTTGCCACCAGAATGCTCTTGCCGAACATAAAGGTCAGGTTCTTATCGGTGTAGCACTTGGAGTCCTCCGGGAACTCCAGGAACAGCGGACGCCATGCCGGCATACCGTTCTGGTTGGACTCGTACATCAGGGAGTACAGGGTGGGCATCAGACGGTAGCGCAGCTGGTAGGCTGCACGGATGTAGGGCAGGTTCTCCTCGTACATCCACGGCTGGGTAACGGTGTTGTCATTGTTGGCAGAGTTCAGGCAGAAGCGCGGCTGGAAGATGCCGTTCTGCAGCCAGCGGAGCAGCAGCTCTGCTTCGGGTGCGGGGCCGGCAAAGCCGCCGATATCGCAGCCCATGTTGGAGCAGCCGGACAGACCCATGCCCAGAATGGTGGCAATGTTGAACTTGACGGTGCGCCAGTCGGTCAGGTTATCGCCGCCCCACACCTGTGCGTAGCGCTGGATACCGGCGTAGCCTGCGCGGTTGATGATGTAGGGGCGCTCGCCGGGGTACACATCTGCCAGCGCCTGCTTGGCGGTGTAGGCCATCAGGTTGGAGTGCAGGATCTTCAGCTCTGCCATGGTGCCCTTTTTGCCCTCAAAGTCGCACTGGGCGTCGCGGTCCTCCACGCCGTCCATCTCGCAGTTGTCGTTCCAGACGGTCTTGGTGCCCTTTTTGAGGATGTTCTCCTCCAGCAGTTGCTTCCATGTATTGCGGCCTGCTTCGCCGGTAAAGTCGAAGAAGCGTCCCTCGCCGCCCCACCAGCGGCCGTAGTACGGAGCCTTGCCGTCCGGGGTCTTGATAAAGACATCGTTCTTTTCAAACAGGTCGATGTAGGGGTGGTGCTTCAGGATGCCGGGCTTCAGGTTGGGGATGACGTTGATGCCCCGGGCGTTCATGTTCTCAAAGAACTTTTCCGGCTCCGGGAAGCGCTTGTGGTTCCAGTTGAACACATAGCGCAGGTTGTCCTTTTCGCCGCTGGAATAGCCGGAAGCCAGCCAGAAGTTGTCGATGAGGATGCCCTCTTTTTCGTGCTTGTCGATGACCTTGTAGATCTCCTCGTCGCAGTTCTTTTCCAGCTCGGCGTAGTACATGGTGGAGGCGCAGTAGCCCAGAGACTGCTTGGTGGGCAGGGCGCTGCGGCCGGTCAGCAGGGTGTACTCGTTCAGGATCTCGGGCAGGGTCTCACCAGCCAGCAGGAACAGGTCGATGTCGCCGCCGTCGGTCTGGTAGTAGCAGTAGCGCTCCCAGTAGCCGGACAGCTCCTCGCCAAGGTCGAACACGCAGTCGTAGGAGTTGTGGTAGAACAGACCCACAGGGCGCAGGTCATGCTCATTTACCCGGATATAGAAGGGGATGTGCTTATACATCGGGTCGCCGGTCTCGGGGTCGTGGCCGATGGCATCCTTGGGGGACATCCGCAGGCGGCGTCCCTTTTTGTCCAGATGTCCGGTCTTTTCGCCAAAGCCGTAGAAGTGGTCAAATTCCCGGTCCACCTTGGAGAAGTGGCTCAGACGGCCGATCTGATCCTTCTCAAAGGCGCGTTCCCGCAGATCCTGATAGATCAGCTTGCCGGACTTATCGAACAGTTCAAAGTGGAAGGGCTTTTTGAACAGCTTCAAAGTCAGGTGTGCGGTCTCAAAGGTCAGGGTCTTATCGTCCTCAGCGCAGGGGACGTCCAGCGCGGTGATGCGGGTGCGCTCGTCCTTGAGCAGGGTGTCCATCCGATCCTCCCACGCGGTGGTCACCAGCGTGTAGGACTCCTCCTCCATGGGAGTGCCCTTGTCGAAGTGCACCCGGATGCGGATGATATCGTCTGTCATGAAAATCAGCTTCACATCGGCGGCATCGCCGTGGATGAGGTAGCCGTTTTCAGTCTTTTCAAAGGATTCAAAACTACGCAGCAGCATAAGAGGTTCCTCCGTGCAGTGTTACATACCGATCAGGTCGAACTGTTCAAACGAAACAGTCAACTCGTGATCCTTGGCGGGGTTTGCGTATTTGACCTCGACAGCCTTTTTGCTCTGGCTGTAATACCAGCCCTCGGCAGCGGCGTCGAACTTGCGGCGGTTGAGGAAGTGCTCGATCTTGCGGCCATCCAGCGTGACCCAGAAGGGGCTCTTTTCCTTGGCGATCATCTCCACCTTAACGGTCTCAACGGTGTCCTTGTAGCTGCCCTCGGAGGCAAAGTTCATGGTCACCCGCTCGCCTGCGGTGGTGGTGATGGTGGTCTTGCGGTACACGCCGCTCTTGAAATCGTTGGTGATGCCGTCGTCATCGTACAGGGTCGTGGTGGTGGTGCCCTTGGGTGCCACGATGAGGTGCAGGGCGGTGGTGTGGTCGCCCTCCATGGTCATCAGCTGGTTGTCTGCCATGGCGATCACTGCGCCCTCGCGGACGAACATGGGGATGGTAGCCATGGTGACCGGCACTTCGATGGTCTGGCCGCCCTCGTAGCAGCGGAACTTATCATTCCAGTCGTACCACTTGCAGCCTGCGGGCAGGTAGACGGTGCGGGTCTTGGCACCCTCTTCCAGAACGTTGGCCACCAGAATATCCCGGCCGAACAGGAACTCGAAGCTCTCCTCCCATGCCTTGGGGTCGTTCTGGAAGTCGTAGACCAGAGCACGCATGATGGGCGCACCGGTCTGGCTGGCCTCGTACTCGGCGCTGTAAAGATAGGGGGTAAAGCGGTAACGCAGCAGGATGGCGTCCCGGATGGTATCCGCAGACTCCCGGAACATCCACGGCTCGGTGACGGTGTTATCGTTGGAGGCGGAGTGGATGGAGAAGCGGGCCTGGAAGATGCCGTTCTGCACCCAGCGCACGAACAGCTCCTCGGTGGGTGCGGGGCCTGCAAAGCCGCCGATGTCCGCGCCCTCGTTGGGCTGGCCGGACAGACCCATGCCGGTGATGATGGGGATATTGTACTTCAGGCTCTTCCAGCTGGTATAGTTGTCGCCGCACCAGGTCTGGGCGTAGCGCTGGATACCGGCGCTGCCGCTGCGGCAGACCATGTAGGGGCGTGCCTTGGCGTTGTGCTCCACCACAGCATCGGCACCCACCTTGCACATCAGGGTGCTCATGATGGGCTTCAGCTGGCCGATGGTGCCGCCCTTGCCGTCAAAATCGCAGGTGCAGTCCTTGTCCATCAGGCTGTCGTACTCGCAGTTGTCGTTCCAGACGGAATCCGTACCCACGGCGATGATGGACTCGGTGAGGTACTTTTTCCAAGCTGCACGGCCTTCGGGCTTGGTGAAGTCCCAGAATGCGCCGTCGCCGCCCCACCATTTGCCGACACCGTAGGTCTCGGGGTTCTTGCTGTCCTTCACGAATACGTCATCTGCGTTGAACTCGTCAAAACGGGGGTTGCACAGCAGGACACCCGGCTTGACGTTGGGCACGTTCTGGGCGTGCTTTTCGTTCATGGCGTGGAAGTAGGCGCTGGGGTCCTTGAAGCGTTCGGTGTTCCATGTAAAGACGCAGCGCTTGTTGTTCTGGCTGGTGTAGCCGCTGGACAGGTGGAAGCCATCGATGGGGAAGCCCTCTTCCTTGATGGTGTCGATAAAGCCCAGCACAGCGTCATCGCTGTCCTTTTCCAGCTCGGGGTAGTACATGCTGGAGCCCTGATAGCCCAGTGCACGCTTGGGCAGCAGGGCCGGACGGCCGGTCAGCAGGGTGTAGTTGTCCACGATGCGGGCAATGGTGTCGCCGCCGATCAGGAAGCAGTCCAGATCGCCGCCGTCTGCCTGAAAATAGGTGTAGCGGGGCCAGTAGTTGCTCTTTTCGCAGCCCATGTTGAACACGGACTCGTAGAAGTTGTGGTAGAACACGCCCACAGCCTTGTGGGTGTCGCGGTCCAGACGGATGTAGAAGGGGATGTGCTTATAGAGGGTATCCATCTTCTCGGCATCGTAGCCCATGGCGTCGGTGGCGCGCTCCCGCTGGAAGGTCTTGTTCTTATCCAGCAGGCCGGTCTTTTCGCCAAAGCCGTAGAAGCAGTCGTCCTCCTTCATCCGGCTGTAAGCCACCACGCGGTTGTTGGAATCCTTGACGAAGGGGTTGCCGGGCAGGGTGCTGTACAGCTCGGAACCATCGGCAGCCAGCAGCTTGAAGTTGATGGGGTCCTTGTCCACCACCAGTGTCACCTTGCCGGTGGCAAAGGTGAGGGTGCTGTCGTCCTCGGTGACCTGTGCGGCGAAAGGCTCCACACGGGTGCGCTCACCCTTGAACAGTTCGTCCATCCGATCCTCCCATGCGGTGGTCATCAGAACGTAGGACTCCTCTGCCAGCTCGTGGTCAAAGCTTGCGCGGACGCGGACGATCTCATCGGTCACAAAGCAGACCTTGATATCAGCGTTATCAGTATGCAGCAGGAAAGCGCCGTCTTTGCGCTCCATGCCGGTAAAACGGGAGCAGATCTCCATAGTTTTTACTCCTCTCAGTTGATTCTTGATAAAAAAATGCCCCCATTCCCCCTCAGATGCAGGATATCTTCAGAGAAATGGGGGCAACATTTTCGTTGCTTTACCCGGAACAGTCAGGGCTTAGAACGTCCAGCCAAGGCTGGGCACCAGACCGCACAGGTACGGGACGCACAGCGAAATGGCAGGGATGAAGGTGACAAGGAACAGTGCCACGACCATGGCGGTGAACAGCGGCACGATATACTTGGTAACGCCTTCGATCTTGACCTTGCCGACACCGCAGCCCACGAACAGGCAGGAACCGACCGGCGGGGTGACCGAGCCGATGCCCAGGTTCATGATGAGCATGATGCCGAACTGCACATCGCTCATGCCGATGCTGCGGGTGATGGGCAGGAAGATGGGAGTGAAGATCAGAACTGCGGGGGTCAGATCCAGGAACATACCCATGACCAGCAGGAACACGTTCATGACCAGCAGGATGACGTAGCGGTTGTTGGAAATGCTCATCAGCGCGTTGCTGATGGCGGCAGGGATGCCGGAGTAGCTCATGACGTAGGACATGATGGAGGAAGCGGCGATCAGGAACAGGATGGTGGCGCTGCTCTCCATGGTGTCTGCCAGCAGATTATAGAAGCTCTTGAAGGTCATCTCCTTGTACAGGATGGACAGCAGACCGCAGTACAGGCAAAGCACCACACCGGCCTCGGTGGCGGTGAAGAAGCCTGCCAGAATGCCGCCCATGACGATGATGACGGCCAGCAGAGAGGGCACTGCATCAATGATGATCTTGATGGCGGGGTCGGGGTCCTTGACGTCGGAGGACTTATAGCCCTTCTTGACGGCGATGAACACAGCCAGACCAGCCACGCACAGACCCATCAGGATGCCGGGCAGGTAGCCGCCCATGAACAGAGCAGCCACAGAAACGCCGCCGGCGGTGATGGAGTAAAGGATCAGCGGGCCGGACGGGGGGATCAGGATGCCGGTGGGGGCAGAGCAGATGTTGACGGCTGCGGAGTAGTTGGGGTCGTAGCCCTCATCCAGCTCCAGCGGAGCCATGATGGAGCCCATGGCAGAAGTAGCTGCCACGGAGGAGCCGGAAACGGCACCGAAGAACATATTGGCCAGAACGTTGGTGGCAGCCAGATAGCCGGGCATCTTGCCCACAGCCAGACGTGCCAGACGGACAAGGCGCTTTGCAATGCCGCCCTTGTTCATGATGTTGCCGCCCAGAGAGAAGAAGGGCAGCGCCAGCAGAGAGAAGGAGTCAATGCCCGAGAAGCAGCGCTGTGCAGCGGTCAGGGCAAAAATTGCGGGGTCCATGCTGAACAGTGCCGTGAAGATGGATGCAATGCCGATGCCTGCCGAGATGGGCACACCGGCCAGCAGCATGACAAAGAAGGAACCGAACAGCAGTAACGTAGCCTGTGCAACCATTATGCGTTTTCTCCTTTCTTTTCCTTACGCTCCGCGAAGAGCTGTACATACTTCAGCACGCGGGCCAGAATGATGAACACGCCGGAGATCGGCAGGATGGAATACAGGAACTTGAAGGGGATGCGCATGACCGAGGAAACGTTGGTGGCGTTTGCAGTCAGCTTCCAGCCGCCGTAAACAAAGACGTAGCCCACAAAGAACACGATGGCGGCCTCGATGAACACGCTGAGCACAACGTTGAACGCACCCTTTGCGCGGCCCTTGACCAGATCCAGTGCCAGATGCTTATCCTTGTAGAAGCAGTAGGCGGAACCGATCATGGAAGCCCAGATCAGGACGTAGCGCAGAAACTCGTCCGTCACAGTGGAGGGGTTGCGCAGGATCCAGCGGGTAAAGATCTGCCAAGTGCCGCCTGCCAGCAGGGCGAACATTGCCACTGCCATGAGGAAGCGCATGACATTATCCAGAATTTTATCCAGTTTTTTCACAAGATCATCTCCTTGAACTCATTCCCTCCCGCGCAGCTGCGGGCAGCACCGTGCGCTGCCCGCAGCTTGGGAGATAAGGATGGAAAGCAATGCGTTGGCGTTTAGGCCATTGCGCGGATCTCTTCCACGACCGCATAGGTGGTGGGGTTAGAGGTCTTGAGGTTCTCGTAGATGGGCTGCACAGCGGCCTGGAATGCGGCGATGTCCACATCCTTGACCAGCTCGACGCCGTTCTGGTTCACAGCCTTGTCCAGAACCTCGTCCTCGAACTTCTTCCAAGCGTCCTTGTACTCCTCGGTAGCGGTCTTGGCGCACTCGGACACGATGGACTTCTGCTCATCGGAGAACTTGTTCCACACGCTGGAAGCGATGACCACCATATCGGGGATGCGGGTGTGCTCGTCGAAGCAGTAGTACTTGGTCACGTCGCCATGGTCGCGCAGTGCGGTGACGTTGTTCTCGGCACCGTCGATGACGCCCTGCTGCATACCGGTGTAGATATCGCTGTAACCCATAACGGTAGCGGAGCCGCCCAGGCAGTTCATCATGTCGATAGCCATCTGGCTGTCCATGGTGCGGATCTTCAGGCCCTTCAGGTCAGCCGGGGTGCGGATGGCGGTAGCCTTGGTGTAGAAGGAACGTGCGCCGGAATCCAGCCAGGTCAGGCCGCGGAAGCCCTGATCGTCGGTGGACTCAAAGACAGCCTTTGCGGAGTCGCTGTCCATGTAGCTGTAGTAGTGAGCCTGATCGTTGAACACATAAGGCACGGAGAAGGCGTTGTACTTCTCGCTGAAGTTGCCCAGCGTGGAAGCAGAGACCTTTGCCATATCCAGTGCGCCTGCCTGGATCTGGGAGATCATGTCAGCCTCGCTGCCCAGGGTGCCGTTGGGGATGATCTGGATGTTGATGCTGCCGCCGGTCTTTTCCTTGACCTGCTCTGCAAAGCTGGTCAGCTGGATGTGCACAGCGTGATCCTCGGCCAGATTGTGGCCCAGCTTCAGGTTGAAGCTGCCGCCGGTGGCAGCAGCTGCGCCGGAACCGGCAGTGCTGCCCGAAGAACCGCCGCAAGCGGTGAGCAGGGCAGATGCACCAGCAACTGCCATGACCTGTACGAACTGTCTGCGAGTGATTTTCATAGTGTTTTTCCTTCCTTATCTTGTTTTATCGTGTCCCACGATCACAGCCAACCGGCTGTGAAACAACATAGCAGCGGTGCAGCGCTCAGGATGCGCTGCGCTGAAAGCGGTCCTTTCCCATCTGGATCAGGTCTTTCAGGTTGAGCCCCCACAGGCTCTTGGAGCGCTGCCAGTCCTTGCCGGTCTCCTTGGCAAGCACCTTTGCGAACCGCTCCGGGTTTGCGGGCAGCAGGCTGCCCTTGGGGATCATCACTGCCATCTGACGGCTCTGGAAGATGTAGAAATACTGGTCATCCTCCACCAGCCGGTCGATCTTTGCAAAGGGGATGTGCGCACCGTTTTCCACGTCCACGCCGTTATCGTTGACCCGGCAGCTCACGGTGGTTTCCGCGCCGCCCCGCTGCATGATGACGCCCTCAGCCGCCACCCGGCTCAAAAAGTCCGGCATGGCGAACATGGCACAGCCCACCAGCAGGCAGAGCACCTTTATAACGGTAGGGATAGCGGTGAACAGCGCCGCCATCACCAGCACAAAGGCCGCTGCAAGCCACAGCAAATGCCGCATCCCCTCGTAGGTGTAGAACTCTGTGCGGAACATCCGGCGGATGGTCTCATCATTAAAGATCACCTTGGCTTCAAAATGATTCTTTGAGGTCTGCATGGACGGACTCCTTTCAGGCGGTCACGAAATGCGACCGGTGCATTTGTCGATAAGCACAAAAACGTTGAAACATTTTTGTGTATTTGGTCAATCTCGTCTCCTTGCACCCTTATCATACTAAAAAACACATGGATTTTCCGCAGATTTTGTGATTTAAATGTTGCAAAATGTGATATGTACTGATATACTAGGGCAAAAAAAGACGTAAAAGAATGATTCTTATTTTTTTAACGAGGGCAAAGCGGCTATGGGCATGGAACGGGTCACACATTATATCGATAATGTCCTTACGGAAGCACAGGCGCGGATGGGGCTGAGCAACACCCGGCTTCTGGTCACATGGTACACGAACTGGGAAAACAAGCAGTCCGTGGTGCACTCCCACCCGTATCACGAGCTGGTGCTTCCCATCGGCGGCAGCACGGTGCGCTACTCGGTGGACGGCAGCGTGTATCTGGTCCATGTGGGGGAGCTGGTCTACTTCCCCTCTCAGGTCTACCACTCCGGCAACTTCAATATTGACGATGCCCAGTCGGATCGTCTGGTCATCCAGATCGACGATGCTCTCTGGCAGGCCACCCGCCGCCGCGTGAATCTAAAAAATGCAGACTGGATGCACGAGCTCACCGTGCTGGACAGCGAGGCCTGCCGCAAGTGGGATTTCAAGGGGCTTTTCATCCGCATGGCGCAAAGTCAGGAGCTGCCGGACTCCATCCGGGATATCGTTTTTGAGGCGCAGGTCGCTGAGATGCTGCTGCTCATCACGCAGGCCACCGGCAGCGGACAGACCGCTGCCCCCAGCAGCACCAGTGTACTGGTCGCGCGCGCTGTGGCCTACCTGCAGGCCCATTATCAGGACCCGACCCTGACCACCGCGCAGCTGGCGCAGGAACTTTATGCCAGCCGGGAGCACCTTTCCCGCGCATTCAAGGAGTGCACCATGGAGAGCATCCACAATTACCTGACCTATCTGCGGATGCAGCACTGCCGCAAGGCGCTGGAAGAGGGCGTTTCCGTCCTGAACGCCTGCACCGAGAGTGGCTTCCCGGATTACAGCAGCTTCCTGAAAACCTTCCGCCGCCTGTACGGCATCACCCCCGCCGAATACCGCACACAGCACCGGATGCAGTAGGCTTACCGCTGCGCCTGTTTTTCTTTGCGTGTATGCAGAAAAGGCCGGACCCCTTTGAATGGGTCCGGCCTTTTCCGTGCCTTGGTTGTATCTTGTGCAAAGTTACGGTAGATCTTCAATCCCATCGGTGCCCGGATGGTGCCGAGAGGGGAGATGGAACAGTATCTTTCGCCGGGGTGTGACCACGGCAGACCTATCAGCAGGTCTCAGGATGAAGCAGTGCTTCCACCAGATCCATGTTCTTGGAAACGTCATTGCGCGTGCTTGCATAAAGCATCGTTGCTACGATCAGGCGATCCATCATGCGCGCCAGATAGACCCGGCCGATGCCCTTCAGACCTGCTTGCTCAAAAATACTCAGCAGGTCGTTGAGCGCCTTGACCATGTGCTCCGTCTGTTCCTTCGGATCGCTGCTGCTGTCGATCTTTGCGATCTCCCGGAGGAGCCTTCCAGACTTCTTCGTGAACAGGTCTGCGTCCGGGTCCTCCTCATGCTCCTTTTCATATTCGACCAGCTTTTCCCAGCTTTCTTCGTTGAATCTGGCCGCGAGGATCATAAACCAGCCCAACAGCAGGATGCCGTCATGATCCAGTACCCGGTTCGTGGGTTCTGCGCCATGCAGCGGTCTCAGCGTCTGGCTCACCTCATTCGGGAGGGACCGCAAGCGTCCATTCAGATACGCCCGGAGCCTTTCCTCCATTGCAGCACCTTCCCGTTCCATGTGCTCCTCGTTGTTGTCATTCACACGGGTGCCCACATAGGCATACATCTCATTAAACAGCGCGGCAAGTTCCTCCGGCAAGCCATCCTTCGTCAGCACATACGGAGGGACTTTCGGGAAGAGGATCACCAGTGCCTGCAGCAGCCCCTTGAGCGCCAAGCTTGCCGTGCGCGTGTACTCCCGCGTGTAATTGCTGGTATAATGCCCGGACAGCGGGTCCGTTCCGTCCGCATCCATAAGCGTCGCCTGGTCAAGCGAGTCGGCATTCTTCACCAGTTCTTCTACCAGCTTTGCATTGAAGGCACTATCACCAGCCCGGCTCTCCTCCGTATCCGGGACGGTATCGACCATGCGGAGGAGCGCCTGCGTGCCGCCGCTCTCCGTGCCCGCAGCAGCGTTCCGGGTGCCATTGGTCTGGCGCAAAAAGCCCTTGAGCACCTCCATCATATCCCGCCATGTAAGGTTGTCGCGGTAGTGCCTGCGCATTGCCAGAAATACAGCGTCCAGCAGATTATGCGGGTTCCAGTTCTGGTTGTAGAGCATGAACAACCGGTCGACCTCTTCATCGGTCAGATGGAAAACCGTGGCCATTTTGTAGATCTCGCTCTTCGAGCCAACACGGCTTTCCGTATAGCCGCGGTTCAGCACCGTGACCCATGCCGCATCATGCAGAGGGCCAATATTCGGCGCTTCTTCCAGCCGCCGGGCAACTTGACGGCGGACCGCTGCCGACCATCCCCTCGAATGGTCCAGCTGCTTGAGATCCGGGCAGTCCAGACCTTCCAAAATTTCAGGATAATGGGTCTGCAATGCGCGGCAGACGCAGAAGCCGGGCGTCATCACCGTTCTCCAATCCGTCAGCGTTTCCAGCAGATTTTCTGCATTCATCAGCACCGCGTTTTCGTTATCCCGCGTCTGTTCGATCCACTCGTTCAGCTGCCGCTCCGATTCGCGCGTTTGGGGCATCATGTTGTCTTCCATTTTGTTGACCTCCTCTGAATTTCTGGCTGAAGGGTATAGTCTCCCCATTCAACTGCCCTTATTATAGCACATCTTTTATATCTGGTCTCAAAAATCTCAAATAACCTAAAAGCCTTCCGACATTTTTTCGGGCAGCGTCTCTTTTGTATGCTAATCTGGTATCGTTCCCAAGGAACGCTCGTGATCCCAGACCATTCAAAAGGAGGCTGCTTTATGCCCACTCTCGAAAAAAGCCACGATAAAATGTCCGAAAATTTCTCGAAAATGACCCCTGCCATGCGGCGTCATCTGACCATGCACCTGTCGTATCTTCAGTCCGACTGCAAAAAGGACGCACTGGACGACCCGCTTTTTCACCTGAACGTCAGGGCGCTGAATGAATTTTATCAGCTGAATGCGTTTTTGTATCCCTCCGATGTTCGGACCATTCTGGACAGCTGCGGCACGGACAAGATCCGCCGCGCCCTGATCCTTCTGGGGCAGTGCCAGAAGCCTCACATCCTTCGTCAGGTCGATATCGAGGCGCTGCGCACCGAAATGGAACAGGTGACCGGTTGTGGACCCGCCAAGCAGACCCTGCTGGATCTGGTAAGCCGCACCAACCGCACTGCCGTTCCTTTCCGTGTGCTGCTGGTCGGCCCCTCCGGCATCGGCAAGACCCTGCTTGGCGACATCCTCGCCGCACACTACAAGCCGCGGCGCATCGACTGCGGTTCCATCAGCTCCCCCGTCGCGCTGGCGGGAGAGGAATCCGGGTACAACAATTCCACCTATGGCATGTTGGCGGATGCGGCGCTTGATCAGGCGGATCTTTTGCAGTTTACCGGGGTAGACCGCATTACGTTCGGCGGGCAGAACGGCAACCCGTTCCCTGCGCTGATCCAGCTGGTGCGCGAGCATACCGTGCACGACCTTTACCTTGGCACCTCCGTACATGTAAACGCCAACATCATCGCCGAAACTGAAAGCACCGCTTCGCTGCCCGCCGACCTGATCAGTGCCTTTGACGCGGTGATCGCCATGCCCGCACCCACGCGGGAGGAGCGTCTCGCATTCGGCAAGGCACTGTTCGACACCCTCAACACGCGCAGCGGCCTTGTTCTGGAGCCGGACGTCCTTCCCTGGCTGCTGGATCATTACTGCCCGGACGAGGGCATGACGAACCTGAAAACCAGCGTGGAGCGGCTTTTCCATGCCGCCTCCAACGCGCCCGACCCGGCGCTGCCCATCACGATCCCTGCCGCTGAAAAATTCCTTGGCGCGGCACAGCTGAGCGAATACGAGAAGAACGTGCTGGCATTCCGTCAGGGGGTCTATTCCGACAGTATGCGCAAGGTCGGTCAGGCGCTGATGCAGACCATCAACGAGAACCGCGGCTCTTTCTCGGAGCGCAGCAGCACCAATCGTTCCGATGCCATGGAGCGCTTTTCCTACATTGCACGCTTCCAGCGCTCTCAGCTGCCCTTCCGGTTCGACCTGCCCTCCTTTGAATGCGGTGTGAAGCAGATCATCGGTCTGGACAATGTAAAGGACACGATGCGCGCCCGGCTTGCCGGTATGGAAGCCTCCAACGAGGCAGGCCGTCCGCTGCTTTTTGTCGGCCCCGCCGGTACGGGCAAGACGCACTTCTGCCGTGTATTTGCCCAGTCCCTGAACCTTCCGTTCGAGAAGATCAGCTGCGCCGGGCTTCAGCCCGCCGACCTGAAAGGCACCAGCATCGTTTACAACAACAGCTGCGCCGGTGTCATTGCGCAGGCGCTCAAGCGCGCAGGCAGCACCCGTGCCGTTCTTCTGCTGGACGAGGTGGACAAGCTGCCGGCAGAATCCCAGTTTGCCCTGCTGGACCTGCTGGACGGCCACCGCAGTTTTTACGAAAAGCATCTGGACTGCGATATCGACCTGCACCAGCTGGTCCCTGTTCTGACCGCAAACGATCTGGAAAAGGTCTCGCCCATTCTCCGGGACCGCTGCGACCTGATGCCGATGTACGGTTATACGCTGACCGAGAAAAAGGCCATTGCGCAGCAGGCCATGCTCCCCGCCGCGCTGAAAAAATACGGCCTGCCCGATACGCTGTTCCCGGAAAACGTCACGGACCTTTTGGTGCGCCGCTACTGCCGCGCACCCGGCTGCCGTGACATGGAAAGCATGCTGAACCGCCTGTGCGAGACCCTGACCCTGTACCGGGCACAGGAAAAGGAACTGACGGTAAACAAAGCGCTGCTGGAGACCGTGCTTGGTGCCCCGCCCGCCGCATTGAACCACTACCCGGCGCACCTCCCGGAGGATACGACCGGGCTTGTAAGTACGCTGGCAGTCATGCGCAGCTCTGCCGGTGTGAGCTTCGGCTCGCGCGATGCCGTACAGGCCGTTCTGACGGAACGCCCCGGCATTACCATCACCGGCCTTGCACAGGACGCTCTGCGGGAGAGCGTGCAGACCGCCCTGACCGCCGCCGAACAGCTCACCGGCAAAACGCTGCCGAAGGGCAAGGGGGTGCACATCCATTTCTGCGGCGATGCGCCCAAGAACGGCGCCTCCGGCGGCTGCGCCATTGCGCTGGCGCTTGCCAGCCTGCTGACCGGAACGCCCGTTCCCCGCACCTTTGCCCTGACCGGCACGGTCGATCTTCTGGGCAGTGTCGGAAAGGTCGGCGGCATCCCGGAAAAGACCGAAGCCGCCCTTGCCGCCGACTGCAAGCTGCTTTTTCTGCCCGGCGAAAACCGCGACGACCTGCCGCCGGAGCTTCGGGAGCAGGCCGATGCACAGGGCATGGAGATCCTGTTTGCGGATACGCTGGCCGAGATCTGGGCAAAGTGCATGGAGTTGTAAACGGGTTTAGAATGATGCTTTCTCCCTCTGCGGCTTCCGCAGGAGGAGTTTTGTTGTCAGGTGTCAGGTTCCCACCAAGAAGCCCATCCATTCTCAATCGCAATGAGCTTTTCCTTTTCGTTCAGTGTTTCAAGCGTTTCGACCTGTTCCTCGTCTTCGCAGAACCAAATCTGCAAGTCACGCTGCATATAAAGAATAGGATGATGCTCTGGAAGAATTTTTTTTAGTAAAGACAACTGTTCTTCAAAAAAACGGAACATCGGTTCTTTTTGCTTATTATACTCCTCTATAATCGACACGTAGTTTTGTAAGTCAGACGCATACCATTGTTCCTCAAATTGCTCAGCCTGTTTGACTTGTTCAGTTACTTTGGTCATCCCTCTATTCCAGTTTTTAATATAGTCTCCCAAGTCTTTTTCTGCTTTAAGCAAAGCATCCTTTGCACCGTCATATTTCTTTTGTACACAGCAGCAATAAATGTATAGACCACATGCCCGCAGCCAAATCAGCAAATCCGAAATCCTTGGAAACAGTCCATCACGATTTCTTGCCTGATTGTCCTTTGAGAGAATATCAAACAATTCCTCTGTCAGTTCAATCACACTTTTTTCATCGTGATTTTTCCGTGCCGTACAAATTGCTCTTTCATAGTACGGCTCCATAAAGTAATGCCCCGGATAAAATTCCGTCGTCGTTTTTCCGTCTGGCGTTCTTACTGTCACGACCGGATTATCAAACCACCGACCTGCAGACTGCAAAAGGATGATTTGTTTGAGCCATTTCAGTTCTTTGTCATAATCTTTTACTTCTTCATAAGCATCCACGATTTTCTGTAAGTCATCCATGAATTCAGATGCTATACTGCCACCATTACTCTTCCTTGCTTTCTCAAAAATCGCCTGGCAATACTTCCGGTCTTTTTGCTTTGTCATCTCCCCATTCTGTAAATCGCTCAGAAGAGACTTTGTTTCCTCGTCAATGATGGACACACGCTTCGGTTGTTCATAAAAAATCTTGTCGCCTATCACCTTCCGTCTCGAAAAAAGATCTCGTCTATGCGTTCCATATATTATATATCTACACTTTTCTGCATATATTTCTGCTCTTTTTTCTTCTCCTAGCTGATAAGCTGCTTTTCGTAAGATATCATAAAACTCAGCTTTTTTGCGCCTATAGCGCATTGGAATTGCTTCATAGTTTACTTTCTCGCTTAAACTGGCTGGAACTATGTAGTCTTCTTCTTCATTTTTTGGATCGTTATCCATTTCTTTCTTCGTTAAGCCTATATGCACCCTTTCTTCATTTGCTTGTCCAACTTTTAATATTTTTTTGCAAAGTTTTTGTTTCAATGCTTCTTTATTGGGCTGTTGGCTTGCCCAATCTGCAACTTGCCAATAAACCCTCATCTCTTCCAGTGGATCCTGTATTGGGAGATACTTTTTCGGATGTTCTACAAAATCCAACTGAACTTGAAAGGCACGGTTTTTATATTGTCGGCTTTTTTCTTCATCCTTAAACCGATATGCTATATAATCGCAGCACTCCATCTGCGCAATTACATCACTTGGTTCTTTCTTCATCAAAAAGTCCGAATAATCACACCGAGTTTCCAGAAGAATTTTTTCATACTGAACAGATTCTTCTCGAAGCGTTTCCTCATCATCCGAAATAAAAAATGCAAAAAATTTTTCAAAACGTTCTATACGATCCCAGCAAAGTTCTATAATTTCCTTATAGTTTATTGGCTCCTGCTCTTGTAGAAATTCCAGATACTCTTGTGCCGCTTGTTTTTCTTCCTGTACATAAATCTGAACTTTATCTGGATTTTTCTCATAGTCAATTTCCTTTGCTTTTTCTGCAAGCCATTTACAGATTCTCAGATAATGTTCGTAATCCTCATTTGTTTTTCTCTCAAAATGTTCCAGCAATTCTTTTCCAACCTGAATCTGTTTTTCATTGCTGGCGATATCCGTATAAGGCCAGTAATCCAAATAATTATCCGGATGAAGTTCCTCCGAAAGCTTTCGTTTAATTTCTTCTAACCGTTCACTATACTTTTCATATTCCTGAAACAGCACCGGATACGTCAGTTTTCGATCTGGCTCTTCCAGACAGACTGTCCAATATTCTCGCGCCAATTCCGTCGTTTCATAGTTTTTCCGTACATACTCAGGTGTCACATAGCTCAAAACATTCCACAAATTCCAGTGTAGGCAAATTACTTTTTTCTGTATATCCGAAACACCCGCAACAGACAGCAAACCGTCATTCAAAGCATTGTAGATGCACATTGCATCCGGAAGATATTCCACTATACGGAGAACATAATTTTCTTTTCGACTGCGATTTTTTACATTAAAAAGCCACGCCGCCGCACAGCTGGACCAATAGCCAAACAGAAATGTTTCTTTCTCCGCAATTTTTCGCGCCTGAATATAGGCTTCTGCCATCGCAATACGGTTCTGAGGAGAAATTTGCACGCCATATCTTCTATACGGAAGCGGCAACGCACTCAAAAAGATATCACACTGTTCCAGCGTAATCGCCAGCACTTTCCTTGCCACCACCCGCACCAGCGTATGCAGGTTTAAAATAACTTCTTCTGAATCCTTTTCCGTTTTCTGCTGCACATATCCCAGCCGGAGCAGATGATTCAGCGCCTCAAGGTTCTTGGTGTTTTCGTCTTTCGATTCATGCGGGCAGCAGGAGAGAAACAGCGTTTCGTACATTCCGCTGTTCTCGCCGATGAGCTGCGCATAGCGCAGCATATCCTGCTCCCGCTCGTTAAAATTTGCCAGACGGAACAGCCGGATCAGATGCCCCTCGATCCGGTTTTTTGAATAGTCGGTGTCCTTCTGACCGCTGATCTCCACAAAGGCGCCCGAGCCATAGCCGTCACAGCTCAACTCCTTGTAGATCTCCGGGACGGTCAGTCGGCTCTCCCTCATGGTGCGGGCGATCATATCCACCGTCATGGTGTGGCGGTCTACCAACGCAATAAGCCTATCCAGCTCTTCGTCACTGCGCTTTTGCGCATCACTGTGCCCCTTGGCATCTTTGCTGTTTTCGCGCAGGATCGCGCGCAGCGGCTCCAATTCCAGCCTGTCCACCTCGAAAGGAACGATCCCGGTGACATTCGACACATCCAGACGGGTCACGAACAGCACCTTGCAATTCAGCTGGCACAGACGGGTAAAAAGATCGGTCTGTCCCTGCACCGTTTCCTCGTGCACCACAGAATCCCAGTACTCTTGTGTGTCGTCATCCACATTGTCGATGATCAGCAGGTCGTTTTCGTGCATGTGGGCATTCAGTTCCCGGAACATATCATCAATGATCCCGGCCACAGGGCGGGGGACTTCCTTTCCGTCCTTCTGCTCGGTAAATGCCACCGTGGACATATTCCGCGCCAGCGTATCCACCGCAAGGCCGGTCATGCTGCCCGGGTAAAAGGCATAGTACACCTGCGAACAGGGATAGTTCCTCTGCCATTTGTGCCCCAGCAGCGTTACCAGCTTGGTTTTGCCGATGCCGGAAAAGCCGTGCAGCACCAGTTTTCCCTCGGCCCACAGCTTTGCTTCGATTTTTTTGATATCTTTATCGCGCCCCAGCACCTCGTCGCCGTTCAGCTGCAAAAGACCAAGGCTCATCTGCCATGCGGGCGGCTCGATCTTGCGGTACAGCTGCATGATCTGTTCCATCATTTCCTGCACGGAGCTGCGCTTTTCCGGCTCTATTTCTGCCGCGCCGGAAAGGATCTGATCCAGACTTTTCTGCACCGCCGGTGTGAGCTGCGGGTCGTTGATGCCGCTGGCATCGAGCGTCGGGGCTTTCAGTTCCTTCTTGAAATCCGAATACCAGCCCTTCCGCAGCGCTTCCAGAATGTTCTGATCCAGCAGGCAGTGCATCAGCTTGCCCACCGCGTAAACGTCCGCCTTGGGGGTCAGGCGCTGCTCGCCGCCGCCCTTCAGCTCCGGGGCGGCAAAGCCCGGGGTCGCCATGACCGACTCTTCGCCGAGCGGCGCAGTTTCCCCGTCCACCAGTGCGCGGGCGCTGCCAAAGTCAATGAGCATGGCGTTCAGAACGTTTGCGCCCTTATCATCCATTGCCAAAAACACATTGCCCAAGTTGATATCTCCATGCAGGTAGCCCGCCTCATGGATCTTTGCAAGCAGGATCAGCAGACGCCAGACCAGCATCAGCGTCACTTGCAGCGGCGGCACCGCCAGCACCGGTTTGCTGTTCGGCTGCAGATTGCCCAAAGGGGTTTCTTTGCTCTTTTCCTTTCCGGCTTCCCGCAGGATATCCTGTAACCACAGGCCGTCCTTGTGGTTCAGGTTGTCCATTTCCAGAATGCAGCAGGGGAGCGTGCCCTCTGCCTGCCATACCGTGCCGTCCGGCTCCCGGATGCTCTGTACCTCCAGCATCCCGCGCACCGGCCACACATGAACGGTTTCCCGCGCGACCTCCTGACTGATCTTCATTTCCCGAGCCGCCTGCTCTGCCAGCTTTTTATAGCAGCTCAGCAGACCCTGATCTTCGTCCGGGCTGTCTACATACGCACGCTCGACCGGGACTCCTTTCCGGCGTTCCCACTCTTGGGGGTAAAACTCCTTCAGCACGGCACGGATGCCGCTGCCGGCTTTTTCCGCATAATAAATGATCGCCGTCCCGCCCGCTTCGTTGGAGGCTGTTATCTTGTACTCTGCTCCATCCCGTGTGTACAGGACAGTCCCTTCCGCCCATTTCTTCCGCAATGTTCCATTCCTCCCTGTTCGCCGTTTTTTTCAGTGTATCACACCCAAGCCTTCGGCTCTATGGCAAATACGCACAACTTTTTACCAGTTTCTTATGCAAGTTGACTACGAAACTGATTTTTTGGGGGCAGGGTATCCGCTTACGCTATACTGTACTCACTGAAGCGGGAAACGCCCGCCGAACCCCCAAAAAAAACGGAGGTATTTCTTATGAAGATCAACTATTCGCAGGAACTTGCACAGCGTGTTCAGGAGCATCTTGACAAGAACCACATGAAGTATATGTTCGATGAAGATGCCGGCTGCTTCCACTTTCCTATTTATGCAGCGTTCTCCCCGTTCTTTTTCACCATGTTTTCTCTTCGTGTGGAGGACGACTGCATCCTCTTGGACGCCGAGTTTCCGCTGATCATCGATCCCCCTCACCGCGCTCCGGTCAAAGCGTTTATCTCGGACCTTAACAGCACGATAAAGAACGGCTGCTTCCATCTGAACTCCATGAGCGGTCGGCTGCTGTTCCATATCTATATCGACTGTGTTGAGCGCATCCCCACGGACGCGGTTCTGTCCCGTGCACTGACGTATGCCTGCGCTATGATGGACCTCCACTGCAAGGATCTGCTTCGCCTGCTCACGGATGCCTCGGAGCCGAAAAAGCCCGCGCCGTCCGCCCCGGACTCCTCCCTTGTGGACGGTTTTCTGGAAGAGCTCCTGCGTTCCATCCATCCGACGGAGAAATCGGAGGACAGTTCCAAGGAGGACGGTTCCGCGGACAAGCCGTTCCACTTTCCGTTTGCGGTAAAGCTGGACGAGGAAGCGACGGAAGAGCCCGGTGCAGCGCCTGAACTTTCGGAAGAGGATCAGCAGCTCTTTGAAAAGCTGCTGCACATCTCTAAAGAGCCCGATAGCGCTGACGAGGACAAGGACGAAAACGAGGACTAAGCTGAAAGGAGCCAACACGGATATGGAATGTTACAGTTTTACAAAGCCCGGCCGCCTCCACCTGAAAAACGGCGAGAAGAATCAGGATCAGTTGTTCGGCATCCGCAGCCGTGACCGTATCGCGGTCTGCCTGAGCGATGGATGCAGCACCGCGTCCCATGGTCTGGCAGCGGCGCAGCAGATCGTCACCCTGACTGCCCGGATGTTTTACGAGCAGTTTTACGACCTGCTGCTGGACGACCCCGACACCGTGCGCCGGAAGATCTGCGCCGTTCTCCAACCGGCACTGCGCGCCTTTGCCGAACAGCAGGGCGTTGAACCGGAAGCGCTGGCAGCGACCCTGATCGTCTTTGCTGCGGACGATACCGGCCGCTATCTCTGCGCCCATCTGGGCGATGGCTGCATCCTGATGCGCAGCAGGGTGCTTTTGCCGCAGCCGGAGCGCCCTACGATAGCAATAAATTCGCCGGGGGCTACGGTCAGGTCTACGCCTTTCAGCACCTTATGATCCCCGAACTGCTTGGTGATGCCGCGCAGCGCAAGGCGCGGTGTAGTTGTTGCGGCCATGGTCAGCCCCTCCCTTCTTTGCGCCAGACCAGCAGCTTGCGCTCCAGAAGCGAAGCCAGCTGATCCGACAGCACACCCAGAATACCGTACAGGATCACTCCCAGCACGATGACATCCATCATAAAGTCTGCGATGGAAAGGGCTGTTTAGGATGGCTGAAACAACATTATATAACCAGGATTGCATAGCTGCAATGCAGCAAATCGGTGCGGAATCTATCGACCTGATTGTCACCGAGGCAAATGCAACAAAAAAGATACGCTGAATTTGTACAATGCTCTGATTTTGCGCTTGGATATTGATTTTCGGGAGCGGGTCAGGCTATGATATTTTGGAAAGATAATTTTCAACCGAGAGAGGTGCGTGTCATATGGCCGGAATACAGTACGACATGAAAAATGTTCTCGACATTCCGCTGTGGGAAAGAATGCAGGATCAGCTCGCGAAAATGACCGGGACTGCCATAGTCAGCATCGACTACAAGGGAAACCCCATGACGAAGCACAGCGGGCGCACGGAGTTTTGCAGCGTTATCCGCGAGAACCCCGTTTCGCGCAAGCGCTGTTACCGCTGCGATGCACTGGCCGGACTTGAGGCGGTGCGGCTGGAGCGGCCGTACATCTATCTCTGCCACTGTGGGATAGTCGACGTCGCGGTGCCGGTAATGGTCGGAGACAAGTATCTTGGCGCGGTGATGTTCGGGCAGGTGCGGCTCGTGAACAAGGACAGGGAGAAGGCCGTCAGGCTCGTGAACGAAATAAGCTCGTTCCAGGTGGAGGAAGATGCGGCGCGCAAGGACCTGCTGGAGAAATATGAGAAGCTGCCGGAGATGGAGTACGAGCGAATTGTCGAGATCGCAGACCTTATCGACGCGATAGTCAAATATACGGTCGACAGGGCGGTCAAGGCGCGCAACCGCGACGAGACATACAAGTGGCTGATGAGCACAAACTCCGAGCAGCTGACCGGTGAGGCGGAGATACAGGAGCTTTCGCTGCCGATGAGCGCACGTGAGCCTGAGCGGGCGGAGACGATGCCGGTGAAGCCGAGCAGCGTGATATACCCGGCGATAGCATACATCAACGACCATCTGAGAGACGACATCTCCATGAAGGAGATGGCAGACCTCTGCCACCTCAGCCCAAGCTATTTTTCGCGTACCTTTAACAGGGAGACGGGCGAGAGCTTTGTGAACTACATAAACCGCCGCAAGGTCGCGCTGGCGAAAGAACTGCTGCGGGAGACGAACAAAAGCATTACGCAGATAGCCGAGGAGGCGGGGTACATAAACATCAGCAATTTCATCGCTGTGTTCAAGCGCATGGAGGGAGTTACGCCGTCGGTATACAGGCAGCATATGTATAAATAAACGGGGCGGGAGCTCGGCCGAGCGATGCTGCGCTTTTTGATATGACTTTTTGCAGTATCGAACTACCGGTCACTCCGTGGGCATACTTTCTGTGTGAACAGAAAGTCACCCCGCGGAGCAACCGGCAATGAAACACTGCAAAAGTCACAAAAAAGCGGCGGCACTCCACCTCCAAACGCATTCAGGCAGAACGGTACGTCCGTTCTGCCATTTGTTTACTTCCGACAAAAGCAATACAAAGAAATTGTCGAAGTTGTTTTATTGTCAAATTAAAAAGACAAAATGCAAGCGAAGGACAAAAAACGCAACAAAAACGGCCGAAAGTGCAGTAAGTTTACACCTTGCTTTTTTGTGCAATTCTGATATTTTAAAATCAAGAATGACGAGGAGAACTCGTCAAATTTTACAAAAGAAAAAAAAGAGAAAGGAAAACGAAAATGAAAGCGAAAAAATGGGCTTCAAAAATTTTGAGCATTTGCCTTATACTGATTCTTATAAGCTGCATTGGAGCATCGCTTTTGCAAACAGACTTTGGCAAGGTTGAAGTAACTGAGTTTTCCATTCCGACTGATAACGGAAAATGGATATCCGGAACTCTATTCCGCCCCAAGGTAGCAAGTGCAGAGAACAAAGTGCCACTGGTAATTACAAGCCATGGCTACCTCAATAATAACGAAATGCAGGACAGTACTGGAATAGAGCTTTCACGTCGAGGCATTGCAGTTATTGCTATGGATGCTTACTATCACGGTGATTCCAGTGCAACAGAGTATTCCTATAATGAATCCTCCGTAGTTGAGGGTATGGGAATGATTCCTCTGGTAGAGTATGCGACCACAATGCTTGACTATGTAAACACCGACAAAATCGGCATTACTGGTCACTCCATGGGCGGCGGTATCACGTGGAACGTAGCACGTTATTATGGACGTCAATATTTGGCGGCATTAGAAGAAGCACAGCAGCCCGACTCTGAAGGTGGCTCAGAGATTACCGAGGCCGAGCAGGCAAAGGCTGATGCAGTAAATAAGATTGCTGCGGCATTCCCAGTTTCTCAGATCAGAGCGGCAACTCCCGAGGCAATGAGCGAAATTCACTGTAACTTCGGTACAAACTTCGGTTTCTACGATGAGGGGGCATATCGTTGTGAAAATGGCAACGGTGACCTTCACGATGCGCCCGAGGCAATGATAATAATCAATTCTGTACTCCCCGAGAAGCAGCAGTTGACTGAAGGGATAGAAATCGGCAAGATGTACGGGGATCCTTCCAATGACACTCTCCGTGTGGTTTATAATCCCCACGAGATTCACCCATGGCAGCATTTTTCCCATAACAGCGCAGGACACATGGTTGAGTTCTTCACCACCGCTTTTCAGATGGATAACCCCATCCCTCTGAATAATCAGAGATGGTTTGCGAAGGAAGTTTTCAACTTCATAGGACTTTTGGCAGCTTTTTTCGCAATCATTCCTCTTGCAACTCTCATGCTTGAACTTCCTGTATTTGTATCTTTGAAGAATCCTGTTCCTGCAGCACTTCCCGCTTTGGCCGATGGAAAGAGCAAGGCAATTTTCTGGGGTAGCTGGGTGCTCAGTTGGGTTATTTCTTGGCTGTCGTTCATACCAATCAGTAAACTTGACCAGTATATTTTCCCCGTAGTAACGGGACGTGGTGCGTCCGCCATTTATCCTCAGCCCACGACAAACTTCATTATGCTGTGGGCTGTGTTTAACGGCTTGGTCGGGATATTGCTGTTCTGGCTGACCTATGAGTTCCACGGCAAAAAGAACGGTGTAAAGCCCGAAATGTGGGGTATAAAGATATCGGCAAAAGAATTTTTCAAGACCCTGCTTCTTGCTGTATGCGTATTTGCGGCGTTCTACGGATTTGTTGAGTTTGCTGATTACTTCTTCCTCACAGACTTCCGTATTTGGACTCTGGATATTCGTGCATTTAACCCTGACAAGCTGGTGATAGCTCTCCAGTATTGGCCACTGTTCTTCATTTTTTATGCCGCCAACTCCATTTCCGTCAACAGTGGCTCCAGAGTTGACGGGCAGAAGGAATCCCTGAACATATTTATCTGCGCTTTGGGTAACATTTTGGGCGTTGTGGTGCTCAACCTTATCCAGTACGGCACTGTGTTCACCACGGGTGTTCCACACTGGCAGGCAGATTGGTTGCGTCCTCTGGTTTTGCTGCCTCTGATTTTCCAGTTGTTTGCAGCTGCATATATTAGCAGAGGCTTGTTCAAGCAGACCGGAAAGGTATGGCTCGGCGCAATGGTCAATACTCTTATTATAGTTATGATGGGAGTTGCAAATACCGCATCCTTTACTCTGCTCTAAAAAGAACTCCTATGAGCCGCTGCATAAGCAGCGGCTCATTTTCTTCAGACAAAAATGATTAACAACTAATTGCAGCAACGCGATTAGTTGGTTGCTGGCTTTAAATAAACATGATGACAAGCGAATACATACCCATTATAAAAACATAAATAGGAGAACACCATGAAATAAATCATGTCACTTGACCAGGGCACCACAAGCTCGCGGTACATCCTGTTCGACCGGGGCGGCAATATCTGCGCCTCGGTGCAGAAGGAGTTCCGGCAGATATACCCGCAGCCGGTCTGGCTGTCGGCCACGCCTTCATCCCTCCCACGCCGGGCCCCGTGCTGGTGGCTACCATCGCCGCTATGTACCTGCTGGGCACCCGTCACGGCTATAACAACGCCCAGCTGGAAAAGATCATGACCAAGTCTCTGGAGCCCACCGGCATGATCCTGCTG
>OGIV01000541.1_pt1 | contig 28129 bp, 30 predicted proteins | sample 1571861 | NCBI WGS metagenome assembly OGIV01 (sample SAMEA2582099, study PRJEB24529) | metagenome | biome: Human gut stool | place: China | collected 2011 | reverse complement strand
ACGATACGGGATTGATACGAGATCGATACGGAAACGATACGAGACCGATACGTAACCGATTTGTTTAGCCGCCGTTCTGCGGACTTGGTGGGACTGCGATTTTGTTTCATTGCCTTGATAGTTTTTGAAGTTGATAATGATTCATCTTGTCAGCTGCGTTGCTGATAACGTCTGCTGAAGACGGTGCAAAGGTATGCAATGGCGCAAGCGAATGCAAATCCATTCATAACCGTTTACAATCCGTTTACAATCCGTTTACAATCCATTTACAATCCATTCATAATCCGTTCATTCCGTTCGCAATTCAATTACCCATTTTCTCATAAATAACTAAACCACATTATGAACGACGTAAAAATTAGCATCTACGACAGTATCGTCCAGGTTCTGCCCAACGCCACAAAGGCCGTACAAAACTTCAATGGCGACCAGTTTGCCGAGAAAAAACTCAGCAAAAAGGAAGTCGCTGAAGACAGTTCTTTCGATGCCGAATCCCCCGAGGTTGACTCCCCTGAGGCTAGGAAACTCGCCCTCTATATTGGCGAGGAATGCCTCCCGGCCTTCCTCGCTCAGATTCGTGACTGCAACAACGCCACAGAGCTTGCCTTGGTTGTCGTCTCCATGCTCGATCAAGAGACCAAACTCACCGAGGAAATCGTCGTAAGGAGTAGCTTCATCCAGCTCCTGTTGCCCTTCGTCACCAACATCACTTCTGGTAGAAGCGTGAACAACATTCGCGCCCGCATCAATGACGCTTTGATCGCGCGTCGTAAGTCTCACCCCAAACGTTAATCGCCATGATCGGAATAGAGATAATGATAGCTCAGATAGCCGCTGCAGCATACTTTGGCTATAAGCAATGCAAATCATCTGGACGACGCCACTGGAGTCCTTTTGATCTGTTTTTTGACTCTCGCGCCTCGGTATCCACTGAAGTCTCTGCAAAAGAGCAGGAAGCCCCGTCTTCCAAGTCGGAGCAGTTGGAGGAACCACAGGTGAAGCCATCTGAGGCCGTTTTGGAAGAACGCATCGTCCAGGCCGTCTTCGACAAACTCAGGCAGAACAAGGAACCACAGATCATCATCAACTTCTTCGGTGGCAATCATATTGTGGCCCCCAATGCTCGGGAAGCCTATCAGCAGTTCCATTCCTCTACCCAACCCCAAAAGGATTGACATCAGACTGATGGCTTACAAAGCATTAATGAACGATTAAAGCTGGATTAACGGTGATTAATGTGCCCCCTTGACAGCTTCTCCGCTAGCCATACCCCTTACTTCGTAAGGATTTGATCTATTAGAAGCAAACCACGATATTTATGTCCCAGCCATAATGAAGCCTGAAAACAAGTCCACACAAGCGATTAGTGCGCAAGTGCATGATTGGGCAGCCGAAAACAGGCTGCTTCGCAAGGAACTTCGTGTCCGTGAAAAACGGATAGAGGAACTGGAGGCTATGGCTTCAAGCCTGAACAAACAACTGTCTGAAAAGATAGGTCAGATAAATGACATGATGCAAAAGCTCATGGCTTTTATGACAGGAGACGGCGGTGTAAATATTTCGGAATCCCTTCGCCATTCAATCGCCGCTGAAGTCAGCGCAGAATTTGAGGCACGCGAGCAAAAGCTGAAGGTAGCATACGCCCATGAGCGCGAGAAACTTGATTCCGACTTCAAAGCCCGTTTAGCAGCCATGCAGAACGAGTTCAATCAGCTGAAAGGAATAAATGCTGAGAATGAACCAGCAATCATTTCGGAAAACAAAACTAAATAAATATAGACGTTTAAAAACATAAATCATGATTAACGTAGGAATTATCGGATGTGGCTTCGTCGGTGGAGCCCTGAAGGATTGGTTGGAGCACAACAATCCAGAGTGTAAACTGTTTATCAGCGACCCTGCAAAGGGATATCATGATGATCTGAGCCACGTGGACATCGCGTTCTTGCAGATCCATGTGCCCACGGAAGATGATGGAACACAGGATTTGACGCTCATGAAAGAACTGATATCAAACCTGCCAGATGTCCCCGTCTTTGTCAGAACCACTATTCTTCCTGGAACCAGCGATATGCTCTCTCGTGAGACGAAGCATCAGGTGTGCTATATGCCAGAGTTTCTCACTGAACGTACGTTTATCGAGGACTTCAAGAGGCAGACTATGGTGTTCACTGGTGCGCATGAATTACTCACAAAGATCTTTGTTGGCAAGAAGTTTACCGTCATGACTCCTTTGGAGGCTGAGCTGACCAAATATATGCACAATGTGTTTGGAGCTTACAAGGTGACTTATTTTAATGCCTGTCGTGAATATTGCGAGCAGATGGGTGGCGATTGGCGAAAGGTACATACGGGAATGCTCCTCTCGGGCTACATCAATGATACCCACACTTATGTGCCCGGTCCTGACGGTAAGTTTGGTTATGGTGGCAAATGCTTCCCCAAGGATGTCAATGCCTTTGCGAAGATGACGGAAGGCACACCTCTGGGCACCCTTTTGGAGCATCTCCATGAACTGAATGTCCACTTCCGTGGTGTGGAAGAGCATATCTAACATTTTTTGGAAGCCGTTGTGCAGGTAGAGCGAATGCTTGTGGTTCGATACCACCAACGGCTGCAACATACTGATCGTATAATATGAAACGATGTTATACAATAATTCATACTTTCAAAAATGGTAAAATATAATATAAATCTCGTGGACAAAACCATTCTCGTGACGGGCGCTGCTGGCTTTATCGGCAGCAACCTCGTCAAGCGACTCTTCCACGATGTCAAGAACATCAAGGTTATCGGTATCGATTCCATTACCGACTACTACGATGTTAACATCAAGTATGAGCGGCTGAAAGAAATTGAAGCCTTGCATGGTGATTGGACTTTTGTCCACGCTTCCATCGCAGACAAAGACGCTGTAGAGAAAATCTTCACGAAAAACAAGATTGCCGTTGTCGTGAACCTTGCCGCTCAGGCAGGAGTCCGCTACAGCATAACCAATCCCGATGCTTACATTCAGAGCAACCTTATCGGCTTCTATAATATCCTGGAAGCTTGCCGTCACCATGAGGTCGAACATTTGGTCTATGCTTCATCCTCCTCGGTCTATGGCAGCAACAAGAAGGTGCCGTACTCCACGGACGACAAGGTGGACAACCCCGTATCCCTCTATGCTGCTACGAAGAAGAGCAACGAGCTGATGGCGCACGCCTATAGCAAACTCTATAACATCCCGTCAACGGGCCTCCGCTTCTTCACTGTCTATGGTCCTGCAGGTCGTCCCGACATGGCCTACTTTGGTTTTACTAACAAACTGGTCAAAGGCGAGACCATCAAGATTTTCAATTACGGCAACTGCAAGCGCGACTTCACCTTTGTCGATGATATTGTAGAGGGAGTCGTCCGTATTATGCAGCATGCCCCCGAGAAACAGAACGGCGAAGACGGTCTTCCCATTCCGCCCTACAAGGTGTATAATATCGGCAATAACTCCCCCGAAAATCTCCTCGACTTCGTCACTATTCTCCAGGAAGAATTGGTGCGCGCTGGGGTGCTGCCCAAAGACTACGACTTTGAGGCGCACAAGGAACTTGTCCCGATGCAGCCTGGCGACGTACCCGTCACTTATGCTGACACAACACCACTGGAGCAGGACTTTGGATTCAAGCCGAATACGAGTCTGCGAGAGGGATTGAGACGCTTTGCAGAGTGGTATGCAAAGTACTATTGACCAATTTTCATTCCTGACTATCTTAGAAGAACAAAAGTGGGATCGAAAATACTATAATACTTCTGAGATAGACTTGATTTTTAAATAGTAAATGAAAAGGATTTCGGAAATTAAAAAACAAATAAATAAAAGCAAGGATGGAAAAACTGTATTTGCCAATTTTGGTTATCTGTCTTTATTGCAAGTAGCTGGCTATGTATTTCCTTTAATCTCGATGCCATATCTTGCTCGTGTGATTGGCGCGGATGGCTTTGGAAAGATAGCTTTTGCTTCAGCCATTGTTGTTTGGATTCAGACAATCTCCGATTGGGGATTCAACCTTACGGCAACTCGTGATGTAGCGCAAAATAGGGATGATAAAGAGTTGGTTTCTAGAATTATCAGTAATGTTTTGTGGGCAAGAAGCATTTTAACCCTGCTGTCTGGTATAATTCTGTTGGCAGTAGTATTGTTGGTTCCATACCTTAGAGAGAACGCAGATATCATTCTCGTTACTTTTTTGTTAGTCCCTGGTTATATTTTGTTTCCTGAGTGGTTTTTTCAAGCAATAGAAAAGATGAAATATACCACGTTTTTCAATCTCTTTTTAAAGTTGGTATTCACAGTAGCTGTGTTTGTTTTCATACATAAAAGAGAAGACTATCTAATACAGCCTCTTTTAACCACCATAGGTTATCTATTATGTGGTTTCGGAGCCTTATATCTGATTTTCAAAAAGTGGGGATATACTTTGTATAAGCCGCAATGGTCTGAGATTTTTAAGACGATACGAAATAGCACAGATGTGTTTATTAACAATTTGATGCCGAACCTCTATAATAGTTTCTCCGTTATGTTGCTTGGATTCTTTGGGGGATCTACGGCCAATGGTATATATGATGGAGGTAATAGGTTCCCTGTTATTTTTTATCAATTTCAGTCTGTACTGTCAAGGGCGTTTTACCCATTTTTGTCAAGACGGCCAGATAAACATTCTTTTTATGCGAAGTTGAATATTGTGTCAGCGCTTATAGGAGCTGTTTTTCTTATTCTATTATCACCGTTGGTCATTAAGATAATGTTAGGTGATGAGTTTGAAAAGTCGGTTGTTGTTATGCAGATTCTTTCCTTTTCTGTTGTCTTTCTCGCTATGGACTATACTTATGGAACAAATTTCTTGATAATTAACCATAAAGAAAAACCTCTAAGAAACCTAACCTTCGTCTCGTCTATAATTGGGATGAGTGTAGCGATACCTTTGGTTTATTACTTCTCTTATATGGGTGCTGCAATTACAGTGCTTTTGTGTAGAGGAATGTTAGGAGTTGGCTCTTATATTTTGGCGCAAAAATATCGCTAAGCATAGTTGTATAGTGTAGAGCAATTATGATGCTTTAAAGCATTAAAAAAATGGATACAACATATTAATTTCAAAACAGTAACTTTATATGAATCAAATAGTAGTAGCTCCCCTGTGGTATGGAGCTTATAAAAAAGGACCGGAAGTTGGTGCATTGCGTCTGGCAGAATTATTTGAAATGAGGGGCTTGTCAGAGCAAACCCTTATTTCTGTTCCAAATGTGGGCCCTGGCGAAGATCATTGCATGCCGTTCTTTGATGCTATTGACAAAGTGAACAGTAATATATGTGATGCAGTTTTCTCAGTCTTGTCTTCTGGCAAAAAGGTGATAACGATCGGAGGTGATCATGCTGTTTCTTGGGGTTCTATTTCTGGAGTTTTAAAGCATAACCCTGAAGTAGGCGTTATCTATCTTGATGCCCACGGGGATTGCAATATTTCGGAGTGTTCGGCAAGTCATCATATCCATGGTATGCACATGGCATATTTGATGGGATTTGGAGAAGACAAATATGTAGGAAGATATACAGAAAACCTTCTTCCTGTTGAAAACATCCTGTATGTCGGGGCAAGAAGTCTTGATCCTTATGAGGTAGAGTTGATAAAAGAGCAAGGTGTCTCGAGAATAACTTGTGACGTTATAAATTCGGATATGATTCAAGTATTGGATACAATAAACGACTTCATGTCACGATTTAGGCAAATTCATGTTAGCTTGGATATAGATGTGCTTGGCCCGTCGATAGCTCCTGGCACGGGGGTGCCGGAAGTGGGAGGAATAACAGAAGAAGCATTGCATGAGGCTTTGGACTTTATTCTAACAAAGAGCGATCAAGTAAAGTCTTTGGACCTAGTTGAGTACAACCCACTTCTTGACATAGATGAACGTACGGATAGAGTTGTCCAAAAGCTGATGAGAACTATAAGCAGTTTGTAAACACTTGACCTAGAAAAAATAATAGCATGCAAAATATAAGCACTTATTTTAAGCAACCGACAAAGCTTTGCTTGGCATTACTTACGCATTTTGGAACATGGCTTCCCGATGCTTTGTATCTAAAGATAATGTTCCGTTTAAAAATGGAATATAACTTGGATTTGGAATCACCCAAGACATTTAATGAGAAACTTCAGTGGCTTAAATTGTATAATAGAAAGCCTGAATACACTCAAATGGTTGATAAATATGAAGTAAAGAAGCTCGTTGAAAAAATACTCGGAAAAGAATACGTCATTCCAACGCTGGGAGTTTGGGACCGTTTTGAAGATATTGATTTTAGTACACTTCCAGACCGCTTTGTCTTGAAGACTACAAATGGAGGTGGCGGCGGCGTTGTAATATGCCGCGACAAGAAGTCGTTAAATAAGGCATCTGCTTCTGAGCGCTTGAACCATTCTTTGAAGGCAAGTATTTATAAGCATCTCAAAGAGTGGCCTTACAAGAATGTCAAGCCAAGGATCATAGCAGAGGAGTTTAAGGTTGACGGAAGTGGAGAATTGCGCGACTATAAGTTCTATTGCTTTAATGGAGAGCCTAAAGTATTTTTGGTGGCAAGTGAAAGATTCTCTGGTCACCGCACATATTTCGATTACTTTGATATGGACGGGAAACATTTGCCATTCACACAGGGCGGATCGAATAATCCAGTAACTCCTAAGCTACCTGCTACATTTGAAGAAATGAAGAAAATAGCAAGACAGCTCTCCCAAGGACTTCCTCATGTGAGGATGGACTTGTATAGCGTGGATGATAAAGTATATTTCGGTGAGTTTACCTTCTTTGACTCAAGTGGCTTTGAAAAGTTTACACCAAAGGAATGGGATGATATATTTGGTGATTGGCTGGTTTTACCTTCTAAATACAAAGTATAATGAGATTTCTCAAGAATCCTTGTAACGTCTATATATCCCTTTTAGTCTTTTATAACATGCAAGGAACAATAATACCAACTGGAGGAACTATCTTCTCCCAGTTGATTATTCTTGTTGCTTTGCTAATGGGGGTGTATTATACGGTTAAGACGATTGCTTTGCCCAACAAACCGTTTTTTTTTACGGGACTTAATGTTCTGTTTCTCATGTTTGTTATATATGGTGTCGCATTACTTTTTAGTGACAATCATTATATAATAAGGTTCACTGGGGCCGAGGTCTCAAATTCTTCTTATTTGAAAAGTATCTTTCTATCTGTGCCCAATATTTATGCTTTCTATTATTTCTCAAGGAGAGGTTATCTCACGGAACCGGCCTTGAAAAAATGGGTTGTGGTGTATATGATGGCTGCAGTGTTTATATTCTTTGATTATAAGGCTACAACTATTCATAAATTGCTACTTGAAGGAACGGATGTGGATGAAGTAACTAATAATATGGGTTACTTGTTTGTTGCGCTTATTCCTGCCGTGGCAGTGTTTAAAAACAAAAATATCCTGCAATACGGATTCCTTTCTTTTTGTATGGTATTCATTGTGATGGGTATGAAACGAGGAGCTATTATTGTGGGAGTTTTGTCAATACTGTACTTCTTGTACTTTAATTATCGATATCATCGTGGTATCTCAAAGCTAAAGGTGCTCTTCTTTTCAATATTGATAGTTTTGGCAGCTGTATATGTAGTGACATATATGATGGATACGTCCGAATACTTTTCCCAACGTATTCTTCAAACAGAAGAAGGCGGCTCCAGCGGTCGCGATGTTATATACGAGTTTTTTTGGGATCACTTTAAGTATGAAACTGATACGGGTAAGTATCTTTTTGGAAATGGAGCAAATGCGACATTAGGTATCGGTGTAAACTATGCGCATAATGATTGGCTCGAAATCGCTATTAATCAGGGATTGCTTGGACTTGTTGTTTATGCATTCTATTGGCTGAGTTTCTATAAAACAATTAGAAAAACAAAGCAAAATTTATCTGCGAAATTGGTTCTTACCCTTTCATTCATCTCCTTTTTTACAATGACAATTTTCTCCATGTCCTATACCGAATACTCAATATTTTCAACTACGGTTTTTGGATATTATTTGGCTCATTGTAGTGAGGTGGAGTGTATATAATAAATATGAAAAAAATACTTTTAATAACAGAAAATCTCGGCTCGGGCGGTGCGGAGCGGCAAATATGCGGACTGGCTGTGATGTTGACCAAGGCAGGGTTTCCTTGCCGATTAATCACATACGTAGAGAATCAGTTCTATGAGTCTCATCTTCGCCAAAATGGTGTGGACTATCAGTTTGTGCCTGAGCTATGGAACAAGAATACTCGTGTCTTTAAGGTTGCAAAGTATGTGCGTCAGTATAAGCCTGATGTTGTTATTTCATTCTTGCCATCTGTCAACAAGACGATGTGTCTTGCAAAGATGTTTTTCAGGGCTAAGTTAGTGGTGTCGGAACGAAATAATAATACTTGCATTACTCGTAGTGATAAGGTACAGTTTAACCTTTATCGTATGGCAGATGCAATAGTTCCTAATAGCAACAGTCAAGGAAATTTCATCCGCAATAATTTTCCATTCTTGAGTAAGAAGGTACACCCTATTATCAATTTTGTTGATGTTAATCGCTTCACGCCTTCAGAAACTCCAGTACGAAATGAAACACTTCGTATTGTTACCGTTGCTCGCTATACACAACAGAAAAATGTGTTGACTTACTTGAAAGCCATTCGTATGGTAAAAGACATGGGACTAAATGTACATTTCGATTGGTATGGAGACAAGAAGCATAATGCTGATTATTTTGCAGAAATAGAAAAGGAATATCAAAAGCTTGACATTGCTGATTATCTGACGTTGCATGAATCCAATCAGAAGATAGAGGAGGAATATCGCAAAGCGGACATTTTCTGCCTCCCAAGTCTTTTTGAGGGTTATCCTAATGTTGTGGCAGAAGCTATGGCATGCGAATTGCCGATTCTCTGTAGCAATGTATATGAGAATCCATATATAGTAGAAGAGGGAATAAATGGCTTTTTGTTTGATCCAAAGAAGCCTGAAACTATTGCTGACGCCATCAACAAAATGGCAAACTTAACACACGAAGAAAGACTGGAAATGGGTAAGCGCAATCGTCAACTTTGTTTGCAGCGCAATACAGAAGAAGCTTTTTTGAAATCATATGTAGAACTTATAGAAAAAATATAAAGCGATGAGCAAATTCAAAGAATTATATAATGCAGACATTGCTCGCTATGGAGGAAAGCCTGAGACCTATATTAGGGCTTTCCATTTTCTTCATAGAAAAGCATCTTTAGCTTCTTTCCTGCCAATGAGGCTTTTGTACAAGGTCTTGTTCCGTCTGTGGTCAAATAGAAGATGTTTGGAAATAACAGCAAATAATCAAATCGGGGGGGGGTATTTATATAGGTCACGCATATAACATAACCATCAATAGTAAAGCTAAAATAGGTCGCAATTGTAACATTCATAAAGGTATTGTTATAGGGCAAGCGAATAGGGGCTCTCGAAAAGGTTGTCCAACAATTGGCGATAGAGTGTGGATAGGTATCAATTCGGCAGTCGTTGGAAATATTACCATTGGCGACGATGTGATGATTGCACCTAACAGTTATGTAAATGTAGACATTCCCTCCCATTCTGTAGTCTTTGGCAATCCTTGCATTATTAAACATAGGGATTGGGCGACGGAGGAGTATGTTAATAATATAGTAGAATAAAAGTATGAAGATAAAGAAACTCTTATGCCTGGTTGTATATTACGGATTTGCAAAGTATTTGCCTGCCTCAACAAGTCCGATGACACACTGGGCCAGAAAAATCAGGCGTATAATCTGTCATCCTATTTTTGATAAATGTGGTGGTAATGTAAATATTGAAAGTGGTGCCCGTTTTGCAACCGGGGGGGTATTTCAATAGGTTCAGGTAGTGGTCTTGGTGTCAATTGCTCTGTTCATGGACCTCTTAGAATTGGTGACAATGTTATGATGGGGCCAGAGGTAACAATCCTAACTCACACGCATAACATCGAACGTACAGATATTCCGATGGGACAGCAAGGAATGAGAGTTGCAGAAGTTGTCGTTGGTAATGACGTTTGGATAGGAATGAGAGTTGTCATCATGCCTGGTGTCAAAGTAGGCAATGGAGCAGTAATCGGTTCTTGTGCTGTTGTCACAAAAGATGTACCTGATTTCGCTGTTGTAGGTGGCGTGCCTGCAAAGATAATAAAGTATAGAAAATGAAAAAGATTTTGGTGTTAGGATATTTTGGCTATCAGACAAATCAGTTGGATGGTCAAACTGTAAAGACACGAGACGTATATCGTTTGGCGAAAGAACAATTGACCGATTGTGATGTTGAATATTTTGATACACAATCATTGCAGAAAAGCAAACTTCTATTGTTCAAGATGTTCTTCAAGGTTATGTGTTGCAAAACATTATTCTATCTTCCTGCACACAACAACTTGAAGGTGTTCTTTCCAGTTATATTCATGTTGTCACAATTATTTCGATTTAAGATACATTATTTCGTAGTTGGTGGTTGGCTAAGGGAATATCTTACACACCTTCCTATACACCGCTTTATGCTTCGTCGCATAAAGGGTATTCATACCGAAACCAAAAGACTAAAGAAAGAATTGGAAGATTATTATAGTTTTAGTAATATTGATATTTTTCCAAATTTTCGTTTCTTTGAGTTTACTCCTAAGCTATCAGATTCTGAGAAACTACGAATTGTCTTTATGGCTCGTGTTATGAAGCAAAAGGGACTTGATTGGATTTTTGATTTAGCTGACTATATTTCTGAGCATAATCTACAAGATAAATATTCCATCACTTTCTTTGGTCCAGAAACTGAAGAAGAAAAAGAATATTTTGAGAATAATGTGGCAAAGTATGATTTTGTAGAGTACAAAGGAACATTGCAACCAAAGGAAATACATGAAACTCTTGGCAAATATGATGTAATGTTACTGCCTACTCATTTTTATACAGAAGGACTTCCTGGATCTGTAGTCGATGCATATATTTCTGGCATTCCTGTGATTGCAACTGAATGGAAGCATTCTCATGAGTTTGTTGATGATGGCAAGAGTGGATTTATTGTTCCTTTCGAAAACGGTAAACAACAAATGATAGACCGAGTGCTGTATCTTGAAGAAGACAGAACTCTTTTGAGAGAAATGAAAGCAAATGCACTCATTAAGCGTATGGAATTTGCTCCACCAAAGTTGGATAATTTAATAGGAGGATAATAACCCTTTGTTATGTCTCTCGTGTTGAGAAATCCAAGGGATTGGATACGTTGAAAAAGATGTCGATGCTTTTGTCTGAGAATGGTCTTGACAAATATGTAAAGATAGAGTTTTACGGATAAAAGACAGATACATATTTTGACGAATATCTCAATGATATAGAAATCTATCAGTATAAGGGTGTGTTGCAACCTAATGAGGTTATTCCAATATTGAAAAAATATGATGCACTTACATTTCCATCGCATTATGAGGGAGAAGGATGTCCGGGTATCTTGGTAGAGGCTCTTTCTGCTTCTTTACCAATTATTGCTTCTGATTGGAAATACAATAATGAGTTCGTAACGAATGGTGACAACGGATTCCTATGTAATCCTTTTAATGCAAATGAGTACATAGAAGCGATAAAGGTATTACTATTAAATAAAACGCTCAGGAAAAGTATGGCTGAGCAATCATATATAAGGAGTGAGGAGTTTTCTGCAAGCAACGCACGTATGCTGTTACTTGAATATATGAATGTCAATTAGTATCAACATATTTACAATATAATTAAAAATGGAAAGTAACAATAGGGTTGGAATACCCCCCCCCAGAATTATAAGTATTACAAAGGAGCATGGATATTTGCTCATGACCCTCACTTGGAATCTAAACTTTCGGATAAGGAAGTTGCCGGGTTGTTAAGTAAAGGTGGGTTGATGGTTCGCAATGTATATGACTTTGACTGCAAAAAGGAGACTTCATTCTGGTATGTGATTAAGGATTCCTTTGGTGGCATGGAAGAGTTGTCTTCAAAGATGCGTAATCAAGTGAAGAAGTGCTTCAAGACTATGAAAGTTGAGAAAATCACTGCTGACAATCTTATGAGTAATGGATATGATGTTTATGTTTCTGCTACTGACAGTTATAAGGTAAAGGCTGTTGCACCTACTAAAGAAGAGTTTGAAAACCGTATTAAGAGTTCTTCGGAGAATGAATATTGGGGTGTAATAGATATAGAAACTAATAAGCTTGTCGCATTCTCCATGAATAAAGTAACAGATGACAGTTGTGAATATCATACAATGAAGGCCATCCCTAAATATCAGAAACTATATGCTTATTATGGTCTTATATATGAAATGAATCGTTACTATTTGGAGGAGTGTAAGGTTAAGTATGTGAATGATGGTGCTCGCTCGATTACTAATCATTCAAACATTCAACCGTTCTTGATAGAAAAATTCAAGTTTCGTAAAGCTTACTGCCATCTCTCCATAAATTATAAGTGGTGGTTGGGTATGGCTGTGGGTATGCTATATCCATTACGCAAGTTAATCCCTTTGCGTCAAGTTAAGGCTTTGCTTGATATGGAAGCAATGGCAAGAGGAGAAGTGTAAAAACAATGTAAGTATTCGGTGAAAGCCGTATTGTACTCCCCATTGGCATGAGCTGGTGGAGGGTAAAACCTCCTATGCTTGTCTCAAAATAGGCAATGACAATGCCGCCGTGCAAAGTTACTGCTTTATTTGAGATCATGCATTACGGCGTTCACCGAATACTTACGTTATCTGTAGGATCGGGCTTAAATTAGAAAAAATATAAACAAAAAATAGTTATGTTGTCAGTAATAGTACCAATATATAACGAAGAGAAGTACATTGCAAAGTGTATAGATAGTATATTAGAGCAAGATTATCCGAAGAATGATTTGGAGATAATCCTTGCAGATGGTATGAGTAAGGATCGTACACGAGAAATCGTTGCGGAATACACAGCCAAATATCCGTTTATTCGTTTGATAGACAATCCTAATCGAATTGCTCCATGGGCAATGAATTTAGGTATTAAGGAAGCCAAAGGAGATGTGGTTATGCGACTTGATGCGCATGCCACGTACGAGAAGAACTATTTCTCGGCTTTGGTGGCAGCGTTGGCGAAGTATAATGCTGACAATGTGGGTGCTGTGTGTCGTACTGATGTACTAAATAAAACTCCTAAGACACTTGCTATACGCGAAGTGTTGAGTAATAAGTTTGGTGTGGGTAATTCAACCTTCCGTACAGGCATCACAGGAGCGCAAGAGGTAGAGACAGTTCCTTTCGGTTGTTGGAGGCGTGATGTGTTTGACAAGTATGGCATGTACGATGTGCGTTTGGTGCGCAATCAAGATATTGAGCTGAACAAGCGCATTATCCGTGGTGGTGGCAAAATAGTGATAGTGCTAGATACATACTGCACATATTTGGCACGCGAAAACTATAAGGCTTTAGCTAAAAATAATTTTGGCAATGGCAAGTGGAATGTCTTGACTGTATATTACACAAAGGAGATGCGCTCCCTGTCAGTTCGTCATTTTGTTCCCTTGGTATTTGTGTTGTCACTTATCTTGCCTACGTTGGTGGGATTGGTATGGTGGCCGGCACTGTGTGCAAGTGCATTGTCATTAGTGACTTATTTGCTTGCTTTAGGTAGTGTGAGCGTGAATTTGGCTATCTGTAAGAAACTGAATTTCTTTTATTTACTGACCAGTTTCATAGTGCTTCATGTGTCTTATGGATGGGGTTCGCTGGTAGGAATAGTAAAACTGCCGTTTACAAAGTGATATGTGCTTGCAATATAGCAGAGAATGAAAAATCTTGAAACGGTTCTTTTTGATCTTATCTCTTTCGGATTAGGCGAAAGAGGTGACCGCCATGTTCCTTTGGCTGTTGATTGGGAATGTCTGTGGGAAATGGCGATTCAACAGGGTGTGTCGTCTATTTGTTTGGATGGATTGCAAAGACTTGAAGAGCGGGATGACGGTCTGAACGCGATTCCTAAGCCTTTGAAAATGCTATGGATAGCGTCTGTGATGAAACAGGAACGGGCGTATCATGGGCAATGGGAGGCTGCAAAGGCTTTGGCGGATCTATATGGCAAGCACGGGGTTGATACTTATGTGCTGAAAGGGTTTTCGCTGAGCAGGCTTTATCCTATGCCCGAGCATCGTCCTTGCACGGATATGGATTGCTATCTGAAGGGCGAGTATGAAGAGGGAAATAGGATCGCAAGGGAGAATGGGCTGACAGTGGATTGTAGCTATTATAAACATTCCAAGATATTGCTTAGGGGATTGACGGTGGAGAATCATCAGTTTCTGTTGCCCATCAAGGGGAGTGGCAAGGCTAAGAAATTTGAACGTGAGTTGCGGTCATGGATTGACAATGGACGGAATGAGTATATTGGTGACTCGCAGCTGAAAGCTACTTCTCCTTTCTTTGACGTAGTCTATGTATTGGCTCATGCGCAGGAACATTTCTTGAACGAGGGTATCATTCTTCGCCATATCTGTGATTGGGCAATGGTGCTGAAGGCGCATGGGGACACAGTGGATTGGAACGAATGGAAGCGTGTATGCAAGGTATATGGCATGCTGGCGTTTGGTTATGCCATGAGTCGGTTGGCCTGTAGGATATGTGGCGTAAGTGTTCCTTTTGATTGTCCTAAGGATGATGATGCTGACAGGCGTTTGCTCGATGATACGCTATATAGAAAAAATGAAGGTAACGGCAACCGAACGGATATGCAAGTGAGGATTGACTTGGTGAAGAATATGTTGCGCAATAATTGGAAATACCGTTTGTTCTCGGACACTAATCCGCTCATGTTTTGTGGAAGACGTGTGTGGGGGTATTTATTTGATAAAGACGTGGATTAACATGATGATTTTTAAAAGACTCTTTGATATTTTAGCATCCTTCTGTGGACTGCTTTTGATTTGGTGGATATTCCCCATTATCGCTTTCTTGATTCATAAGAAGATGCCGGGTGGCCCCGCATTTTTCTGCCAAAAGCGTGTGGGCAAGGATGGTAAGCTCTTCACTTGCCATAAGTTTCGCTCCATGACGGTAAAGCATAACGGTTCTACAGTCTCTGTGGCTGGAGATAGCCGTATCACGCCTTTTGGTGCAAAACTCCGTCATTACAAGTTGGATGAGTTGCCTGGTTTGTGGGACGTGTTGATAGGGAACATGTCGTTTGTCGGTCCGCGCCCTGACGTGCCAGGGTATGCGGACAAGTTGCAAGGTGACGACAGGGATGTGTTGAAGCTTCGGCCGGGTATCACGGGTCCTGCTACGCTGAAGTATCGGCTGGAGGACGAAATGATTTCGGAATATGTGGCAAAAAAACAGGCAGAGGGTGATCAGCGCTCAATGCAAGAGATCGCAACCGAATACAACGACAACGTGATCTATCCAGACAAAGTGCGCCTGAACTGCTACTACTATCGCCATTACTCGTTTATCAAAGACATACAGATGATTCTTTGTACTGTCTTAGGTATGAATATGGAGTATGCTGGCGAAAAAATATAATTAAGATTCTTACTTATGGCTATATTTGTAGAAACAAACACTCCTAGGCGATTAATCCGATATATTAAAGAGGCTATCGATGAAGGAACAATCGATACATGGTCCTATGACTTCGATGGTGACTTTACGCATGAAACGGATCAGTGGAGAAGAAGAGCATGGATAGGCGCTGTCGCGGAAGACCATCGCGTAGTCTTTTATGCGATTTGTCGTGAGGATAGAAATATGAGTATAACAGAATATGCGGTATTTCATGGCAGATTTCTTGAAATGTTGTTGGCTCACTTTGATCATGAGTGTAGTAGGATAGAGGTTACTCCTTTAGCCACAAAATATGATCGTGTAAATCATAATTAGTAGAAATTGTAATGAGAACAAAATTTCCTGCTTATTATCGTTTACATCAAACTGAACTATTGGATAAATTTTCCGATTGTTCATTTGTCTTTGATTCAAGTGCATTGCTAGATATATTTCGTCTAAAATCCGATTTGACAAATCGTGTTTTTGACGTGATGAATCATTATAAGGATCAGATAGTTGTTCCGTATCACGTTGCAGAAGAGTATAATAGGAATATCTTGAAAGTTTTAACGAGCCAGATTAAAAAGATTGAAGAGTCTAGGAGGACATTTGCTGCATTTAAAGAAACTTTTAGTGCAAAGCGAAATTATCCGTATATAAGCAAAGATACATCGGAAGCACTTGCTATACTAGAAGAACAGTTGAATAAAGACTTGGAGGAGCAAGAAAAGTATCTCAAGCACCAGATTGTTCAAGGAGAGTATCAAAATAAGATGGCTTCTCTTCTTGATGGGCAAGTACTTGAACCTTTCGAAGAAAATGAAATGAAAGAGATCTACAAAGAAGGTGCAGAAAGATACTCAAAAAAAATCCCTCCAGGATGGAAAGACGCTTCAAAAGATGAAAATCGTTATGGTGATTTAGTAAATTGGAAGGAGATTCTTAAATATGCTAAAGAAAGCGGTAAATCTATTATTTACGTCGTAAATGATCAAAAGCCTGATTGGGTTTTAAAGGAAGGTGGTATTACTATAGGTCCTTTGTATGAACTGCTAAGTGAGTTTTACAAGGAGGTTGGGAACAATGACCAGCTTTTCCATATCTATACACTTGATGGCTTTTTAGACTTTGTTCACAAGAAAGATTCTCAAGTAGTTTCTGAAAAAATAGTGGAAGATGTAAGAGAATCAATAGCTAGTACAATTATTCCTAGTATCCCAGACATGAAGTCTTTATTGAATATATATCAAATACTAGGAGTCGCAAAAAAGTACCAAGATATTCAGACGGAAATGTTTAGTTTTGCGAATAGATTTAGTGAAATTCAAGATAGGATGAATGCACTATCTCCTATTAGCGGCTATCAACCGCAAATAGGGAAGATTAAGATGGTAAATTTCACCGATGAAAAAGGGTCAGACGATAAGGCTTCCTTGATAGTGGATGACGGCACAAGAGAAACTATTGGTAAGGCTACTTTTGAACGAAATGACGACAAGCAAGGATATGTCGATGAAAAATGATTAATTTGTATAGGTAATTGATGTAGGCTAGTGTGCTGAGAAAAATTTCATACCATTACGCTGTACAGTGAGCCATTGGTTACTGCTTTGCTTGAGTATATGCAATACGGTGCTTGGTGAGTTTTTATATTTCTTGTTTTCTCAGCCCTCTTGTGTTATATATTATAGTGTCGTTCGTATGACTGTTTTTGTTGGTTTTTTGGAAAGATATTCTGAACTGTTATCATTTCTCACATCTTTTCTAATGCTTGTTGTGACGGCTATCTATGTGTATTTTACTCGAAAACAGGCAAAAAGTGCTCAAGATGCTTTTCTGGCAACAGTGATGCATTTCAAAGAATCAAAGCAGCCTTGTATTGTCCCTTCAATTAAAAGGGTGAAAGGGTGTGCATTTGATGCGTCGGAATATATTAGGATCCAATTTGCATTTGATTATCAATTGGATAATGTTGGAGATACACCTGCCTTGTCGATTTATACAATAGCATCTATGCAGTTAAAATATTCTCAGAAAGAGAATGTTGTGTTTGCTCATTTGATGCCGAATTATAAGCACGTTATTCCAGTCAATTCAAAGGTGGAAGATAATTTCCATTTTGAGACAGAGGAGTTTAGAAGTATATTGGAAGACATACAAATTAGTCATATCAAAAATCTAAAGAGGATAGAGACTGATCCTAGTAAGCCTCCTTATAGATGCGCAACATTGCGCCTCGACATATACTACAAGAACATGCAGGGCCAATGGTATCAAACTACGATGGATCAGGATTTGTTGGATATACAACGCCAAGTGCGGGGTGAAGAAAATAGCCAAGAAATCTCTAAAGAAGAGAAATTTGAATACGAAGACATCGATGGGCAAAATATAAATAGTGGTGATATTCTTCAAGGAACAATGATAAATCCCGCATATTCTCATTTAAAACATAAGAAAATCGATGAGGCTAGTGTTGTGGCAATAATAGAAAAGTGTGAACATCGTTTGGATTAGCGTCTAGTTTGATTGAAAGACAAAACTCGGTGAAGAGGTTCGGCGGCGTAGAGAAGACAATGTTTAGGCAAGAGAAGGTGGGGACTGTATGAGAAACTCGGATATCGAGAGGTTGACTCGTGACATGGTGATGGACAAGAAGCGTTGGCTCTGCCGTGACTTGGATGCCTACGAGCGAGTAGTGATATTCTACTTTTTGTTTGGCGCTTGCAGGAAACTGGGTGAAATCCGCGTTATTGTTTAGCTTGAGTTTATTCAATACGTTGTTCACCGAATATTTGCATTGAATAGGCGTCTGCCTGTGGAGCGAAACCACTTCCTGCTGCATTTATGGGTAAAAAGTTCCCAAACGTGCGAGCTTTTTGGATTTTTATTTGTACTTTTGCCATGTCATTCGGTGAGTTACCGTGCCTTTACGCAACACCAAAGTGGGTGAGTATACTGATATGATAAAAATCCTGAACTGCAAAAAGTTGCTTAGGCGCTTAAAAAAACTGTTTTGTAGTATTGCGGAAATTAGGTAATAAGTTTTTTAAACAAGATACAATGCAAACGATTTTAGAGTTATCTCATACAAAGGCTTGTGCGTTTTTTTTGGAGTCTGAAAATTACTGTACCTTGAATCTACCGAGATACATAGATTTTGATGCTATTTTATGTTTCGTAAAATCTAAGCTTAAAGGTAAGGAGTTAAAAGATGTACTAGCAAACCCAAAGGATATGCCTTCAAAATTTGATGGGGTAAATTATAAGATACTTGTGAAAAAGGATGCTATGTACTCTTATCGTCCTATTCAGTTGGTTAATCCGTTTCTTTACTATCTTTTAGTAAACAAAATTACAAACCTCACAAACTGGAACAAGATAAAAGAAAGGTTTCAAAAATTCAAGGTCCCTCAAATTGAAGTCGCGAGTATTCCGAAAGTCAAAGGGAGTGTTGATAAATCTCACCAAGCAGCTAATGTGGCTTATTGGTGGGAAGGAGCCGAGCAAAGAAGCCTGGAGCTTGCTTTACGTTATCGCTACATGTTTGTGACAGATATAACAAATTGTTATTCTTCTATATATACGCATTCAATTGCTTGGGCTATAATGGGCAAAAGTAAGGCCAAGCTCAATATCGGAAAAGGTGGGCAGCTGGGCAACGAAATTGATAAATTTATTCAAGGAATGCAATATGGTCAAACTAATGGTATACCGCAAGGAAGTGCGCTTTTTGATTTTATAGCAGAAATAGTTTTGGGTTATGCAGACAAAATTTTGAGCTTAAAACTACGAAGAATAGGTATTGAAAAATATCGAATTCTTAGGTACAAAGACGATTATAAAATCTTTTCAAATTCGAAACAAGAAGTAGAGCGTATTTCTTTCCTGTTACACGAAGTGTTAGCAGGATTGAACCTTCAGCTGAACATAAAAAAAACACATTTAACAGAGGATATTATCAGCGACTCTATTAAACCAGATAAGTTATACTACTTGTCTAATGCTCCTTTTTATCTCAAAAAAAAACATAGTGTGTTCACTATGGCCTCCACCCTTCAGCAAGAGGCGATGTATATTCATCAGTTTGGCAAAAGATATCCTAATTCGGGTATGATAGTGAAATTGTTGACTTTGTTTGCACAAGGTATGCCTCATAAGTACTCGAGCTCAGAAAACAAATCTGTCTTAATATCTATCTTTATTGATGTTGCCTTAGAAAGTCCAAAGACATACAAGCAGGTCTTATTGATTGTAAGTTGGTTACTTAACAAATACTCGTTCTCTGACGAGAGGGAGAAAATTGTAAGACTAATCTACGAAAAGTTTCAACGATTCCCAAATATTGGTGAACTTCAAATATGGCTCCAACGTATTGCATTCAAATTACCAACACCTATAAAATTCTCGGAGAAAATCTGTAAAATCGTCGCGAATGAGCCAAATGTTCATCTTTGGAACAATGCTTGGTTAAAGGCAGAGTTTTCCAATGGTTTTCCGGACAAACTTCTTTGTAATTCGGCCATCCGAGATAAACTTACTCCAATAATAGATGTTGACGAGGTCTCGTTGTTTGACGAATACAACAATTAGGTAAGCATTCGGTGAAAACCGTCTTGTGTGCATAGGGAAAGTTTCGCACCTTTGCACCGTGATTTTAAAATGTTCAAATTATGGTACAAGGCAAGAAAACATACAACAATATGTGTGATTGGTTTGGGGGGGCGTATGGGAGAGAATAAGATGATGATGTCTTCGAGTTCCTTGTCTAAATATGTCGTTTTGTGGATGGAAAGGCAAGTTTTTACGAGGATTTTTGTAAGGCTTGGGAAAAAGTGCTAAATTTGCAGAGATAAACTTTGCGTAAGTTTGATATGCTCTATATTGTGAATTTTGACATAAAGGATTCTGCAAGGGTGGAACAGTTTGCTCGGCAGCTTGACGAAGTTGGTGAGACGTTGTTGTTTATGCCCAGATGCTATTTCTTGAAGACGAACGAAAGCGTTTCGGGAATGAATATTTACAATAAGCTGAAATCTGTTTTGAAAGATGAGGATTTGTTCGTTCTTGCTCCCGTGAAAGTGGCGGATATGAACGGATGGCTTGCCACTAGTACTGTGACGTGGCTAAGCAATCAAGAATAATATAAACGTTTTATTTGAGAGGGTATGTTTACGAGTGTTTTTTTGGAAAACTTCAAGTGTTTTGCTTCTGAGCAGAAATTCAAAGTACTCATCCAAGATTTCGTCATTATACAATAGCTTGATTTTACCACTGAGCATACAGTTAATGACCCTTCTTGTTGATGAAGAAAGGGTTCCTGGTTATAAACGAGGACACGATAATATTAGTGTCAATCACCGCATATACCATTGTTGCGCTCCTTTCTTAATCGTCTGACTTCTCTGATTTCTTCATTGATCTCATCAAGTGACATATCAATGTTATTCTCTCTTGCTGTGTCACGCATGTATTGGAACGCAGCCTTTGCTTTTGCAGTCACTTCATCTTCTTCTTCATTCTTTGCTTGAATGGGGAATGGAATGCTCTTACTGCGAATCACGGCCTTTACAAAGATGTTGATAGCCGTGTTTGCGCTCATGCCAAACTGGGCGCAGAGTTCATCGAATATTGCTTTCTGCTTGTTGTCCAAACGGACTGTCATAGAAGTCTGTGCCATATTATTCGGATAATTTGGTGAAATATTAATGTGATTATGGTGCAAATTTACTGCATTATGGTGTAAGTACAAAATAATTTGACGATATTTTTTATGTTGGAAGAAAGAAAAACTATTTACTTGTGCCTTGCCCACATGAGTGATGCGGGTGTGGAACAGAAGTAAGTATTCGATGAAAGCCGTTTGGCTCGACAGAAAAAAAGCTTGCGTCTTTGTGCCGAATTTCAAATAATTCTTCTAAAGGAGTTTTTTCTCTGATTTTATTTGTATCTTTGCATAAAACTTAGACGTCATGCAGACAATAGAAATACGAAATATTGGACCTTTGGTGGAAACGGGAAATGTTCCAGTTTCTCAAGTTATGTTGTTGATCGGCGAGCAGAGCACTGGAAAGAGTACTTTCATGAAGATTCTGTGTTTTTGCTGCTGGCTCGAAAAGCAGGTGATGATAGGTGGGGAGGGAATCGTTTCTAAGTACACGCATTATTATCGCTTTTGGAATGAACTGAAGAAATTTCATCATCTCAATGATGACTTTCTGTCGGATGGCAGTTATATAAAATATGACGGGCCTGCTATCCAGATAGAGATGGACGGAAAGAAGCGGAATGCGAAGATAGTAAGAAAGGCCAACTTTGCGGAAAACAAGCACAATCTAAAAATCAGTTTCTTGCCTTCGGAACGCAATTTGTTGTCGTCTATCCAGAATATCGAGAATTTGTACAGGTCAAAGGAGGTTGATGTGTTGTTCAATTATATTTTGGAATGGGGGGAGGCACGGGCGCAGTTTGATGCTGCGCATCCGCTCAACTTGGTTTTTGTTGACAGAATGAAGTATCACTTTGATGCCAAGAACGGTGATGTTTTGACTCTTGCCGATGGCCGCTCAAAAATCAAGCCGTATTATGCTTCGAGTGGTGTGCAGTCGGCTTTGCCTATACAGGTGCTGGCTACTTATCTTGCGGCTGAGGTGGGAACTGTGGCCAAAAAGAGTCCTGCAGAATATTTGAAGCAATTTGACAATTTGGATCCTAAAAATGTAAAGGCTCTGCTCACGGAATGGAATAATTTCCAGAATCGGTCATCTTACCAGTCGTTTCACATGTTTGTTGAAGAGTTGGAGCAGAACTTGTTTCCAAAGGCTCAGTTTGAGCTTGTCAAGCTGTTGGTGGGCCTCTTAAAGCAGATGGAAAAGAAACCTACGGGATATAAGAGTACTGTGTTTTTGACAACGCATAGTCCGTATGTCTTGACGGCTTTGAATGTTATGATGTTGGCTTCGGTGGCTTATGGCAAATCTCCTGAGAGGGTCAGGAAGTTGGGGCTTGAGGAATATGTTCTTCCCTATGGCTCTTACTCGGCATATTGCATTAAGGACGGTCGTTTTGAGAGCATTGTCGATGAGGAGTATGATTTTATAAAGGGTGATTTCTTGGACTCTGTCTCGGAAATGGTGGATAATTATACTTTTGAATTAAACTCAATCGTCTCTGGAGGCGCGGAAGGATGAGTTGCGCGCTTTGACCTCAACAATCTTTATCCCCATCCGAGTGGCGGCGTAGCGCAGAGCGATACTGCGATGGGGAACTATTCAATTCTTTTTTTATTTTTTTGATCCTTGGTGCTTTCTGCCAAGTCGGTATGTCATCCTTGCAGCATGTGGGGGTGGCTATGGTGGCGTGATGGTATGGGGCTGAGGACGCATGGTATTGAATCATCATTTGTACTAAAAAATATTTCAACTATGGAAAGAAAAACGATTTATCTTTGTCTTGCCCACATGAGTGAGGCGGGTTTGGAACAGAAATATGTGAAGGAGGCGTTTGACACCAACTGGGTGGTGCCGATGGGCCCGAACGTGAATGCCTTCGAGGCGGACCTGGAGGCGTTTGTCAACAGCGGGAAGGATGGCGCCGCGGATCTGGACAGAAAGGTGGTGTGTCTCTCGGCTGGCACGGCTGCCGTCCACCTGGCGTTGATAGGCTGTGGTGTGAAGGCTGGCGACGAGGTGCTGGTGCAGAGTTTCACGTTCTGTGCTTCTTCCCATCCGATCACGTATCTCGGGGCCAAGCCGGTCTTTGTGGGTTCGGAGGAGGAGACGTGGAACATGGATCCGGCCTTGCTGGAGCAGGCGATCCTTGACCGCAAGGAGAAGACGGGCCGTCTGCCGAAGGCGATTGTGCCCGTGGCACTCTATGGCATGCCTTACCGTATCGACGAGATTATGGCGATAGCGGAGAAGTATGGCATTCCCGTGGTGGAGGATGCTGCCGAGGGTATGGGCTCGCGCTTCGACGGCCGGGTGCTGGGCACGTTTGGCCGGTATGGCGTGCTCTCGTTCAACGGCAACAAGATGATTACTACCTCGGGTGGCGGCGCGCTGGTCTGTCGCAATGCGGAGGAGGCCAACGAGGTGATGTGGTATGCTACGCAGGCGCGGGATGCTTATCCTTACTACCAGCATACGGCGATCGGCTACAACTATCGCATGTCGAACGTCTGTGCGGGAATTGGCCGTGGACAGATGACGGTGCTGGACGACCATATTGCTCACCACAAGCATGTGCAGGGGCTCTACGAGGAGCTGCTGGCGGAGGTGCCGGGCGTGCATATTCATCGGCAGCCGGCGGATCCTCGCTATGACGCCAACTTCTGGCTTTGTGCTGCGACGCTGGACGAGGACGTGAGGATCCAGGGGCAGGAGAATGCTTACAAGGAGGTGGTGAAGACAGCCGTGGGTGGTGCCGCGGGCGTGATCCATGCCGTGGACACGGCCGTGACGGACTGCCAGCCCAATGAGAATATCGAGGCGCTGCGCGTGTTTATGCTCTCGAAGCGGGTGGAGTGTCGTCCGCTGTGGAAGCCAATGCACAAGCAGCCGGTCTATGCGGGTGCGCCGGTCTATACCAACGGTATCGAGGAGCAGCTCTTCAAGGTGGGCTTCTGTCTGCCTGCGGGCCCCTGTGTGACGGACGATGACGTCCGCTATATCGTGGACTGCATCAAAGAGGCGATCGTGTGAAAGGCGTGAGTTGATGAATTGTTGTGGAAGGTTGAATCAAGCAACCTCAGATTATTTTGTTCAGATGGCTGATGCTGAATGGGGTAAAATGTGGAATGCGAGAACCTTGAACGAAGAACGAATCGAGAGTTTTTGTTGCTGAATAATTTGCATGTGTCGGGAAAATGCCGTAATTTTGCGAGCACTTAGATCCTCTAATGGAGCGTGTGGATAGGATATGACGAAAATGTATAGCAAGCAACGACTTGAAAAGGTGGTTATCAAAGGTTATAAATCAATAAGCTTTGATAACCCTGTGACCCTTTCTCTTGGTTCTGTTAATCTATTACTTGGGGCTAACGGTGCTGGGAAGAGTAATATAGTCAGCTTCTTCAAGATGCTGAATTATATGATGAGCAAATCGTTTGCGCGCTATGTAGAGACGGTCGGTACTGCAAACTCTTTGTTGCACTACGGTTCAAAGCGGACGCCTGGCCTGGAGGGAACTTTGACTTTTTCAGATGGGAAGTCAGAAGATGTATATCACTTCAGGCTCTCTAATGCTGCCCCTGATCGCTTGATCGTAACCGAGGAGACCATACGTTGGCACAGACAAGGCGAAGATAAACCTTATGAGGTGATATTGGAACCTGTGTTTAAGGAGTCTGCATTGGTTGACTGTCCAGATTCTGTGGCTAAGTCAATTTACGGGATGTTGTCAAACTGCAAGGTCTATCAGTTTCATGACTCTTCTGCTGCAGGCCCTTTGCGTCAGGCTTGCCCTGTAGTGACTTCTAACTACTTGCAGGCTCATGGAAACAATTTGCCCAGCTTCCTCTATTTCTTGCGCGAGAATCATAAGGACTCGTACGATCGTATCGTCAGTTATGTGAAAGATGTTGTGCCGCAGTTTGAGGACTTCTATTTGGAGCCAGTGGGCAGCACCATCTCGCTCAGGTGGATTGATAATTCTGCCACCGATTATGTCTTTAATGCTCATCAGTTCTCTGACGGTTCTATTCGTTTTATAGCTTTAGCAACTCTCTTGTTGCAATCGAAAGAAACGAAGCCCAATGTCATTATTTTGGACGAACCAGAGTTGGGCCTTCATCCTTATGCTGTAGCACAATTGGCTCAAATGGTAAAGGATGCGGCGGTCCATTCTCAGATAATTATAGCGTCGCAGAGTAAGGACTTGGTGGATTGCTTTGATATAGGCAATGTGTCGGTTGTTGAAATGGATGAGGAAGGACTGTGTACAACAGTGAAAACTTTGGACGAGGGGGATTATAAGCTATGGCTCGAACGTTATGCCATCAGCGAGCTGTGGGACAAGAACATCATTGGAGGACGACCAGTATGAGGGCTGTAATAATTCATGTGCTTTGTGAGGGACAAACGGAGCAAGGGTTTGTGGAGGAAGTGCTCAAGCCGTATTTGATAGAGCAAGGTGTTAGTTCCGTGAAGAGCGTCCTTGTGACTACTAATAAGAAGAAAAATGCCCGTGGAGGATTGGTGGCCTACCAGCATGCATTCGATGACTTGTCTATCTTGATGAAGTCTAATCGTGATGGTGAGTATGAGAAGCATGTCTTTACGACCATGTTCGACTTGTATGCGTTGCCCAATGATTTTCCAGGATATTCGGAGGCGAATTCCATAGGCGATAGATACGAAAGGGTCTTGTCATTTGAGAAGGCGTTTTCCAAGGCTGTTGCGTCTGAACGGTTTATCCCGTACATACAGTTGCATGAGTACGAGGCTCTTGTTTTTTGTGGTTTGGATTATTTGCTGCAGATGTACAAGGGGTGTGAGAAAAGTATTGAAAAACTTAAGTTGGATTTGACAAAAGTAGATAATCCAGAGTTGATCAATGACAATCCGGCAACGGCTCCGAGCAAGCGAATCATCAAGGCCATCGAGGGCGAAAAGAAAAAGCGCTATAACTATGACAAGCCAAAAGCTGGAAAGTTTGTAGCTCAAAAAGTCGGTATGGAAACGCTTCGTTCCCAATGTCCACATTTCAACGAATGGGTAGAGAAGCTGATGTCCACATGTGACTGCGCGTGACCGTAGCAGTGTATGGATAGACCCTTGCTCTGAGAGTGGAAAGGCATGAGTACATGGATTTTATGCTGAATGATAATTGTACAGCATAAAATCCATGGCGGGTTGGTTTACACTCAATCTGAGGTCGTGATTTTTATTATTTGCGAAACGGCATAGAGGGGGATGACGCTGACATGGCGGGCGGTATCTCTGTCTTCTTTGTCGGTGTGGCTGAACGATCCGAAATTTTCTAATGAGCAGCGAATGGCTTCCGTGAGGTGCTTTTCGCGCATGAACGACCATAGGCTTTTCATGCCGCCTTGGCTTCCAGCCTTGACTTCGATGGGTAGGATCTGAAGGTGGGATGGTAGCAGATAGTCGATCTCTGCTAATGAGTTTTTGGACAGGCGCACCCAATAGTATAATTCATGGCGCAGGTTGGGGGTCATATAGTGAAGCATTTCCAACCCTACGACAAGCTCTGCTATGGTGCCCTTGTTGACAAGGTCGGCTGCCGTGGAGGTAAGGATCTGAGTGGCAAGCGTGGTCGTGTCTCCTGTCGTAATGCCCAAGAGGCGCAACATAAGGCCACAGTCGAAAAATAGGATCTTGCGATAGGAATGGTCTGCCTCGCTACCTAATGGAAGTCCGTTGGCGCTGGTATGGGTGACGGGAATGAGCAGTCCTGCGAGAATGAGAAGGTCGAGGGCGTTCTTGACCTCGATGTTCTTATAGTTGCCGACCTTGCTATAGACAAACTTTTTTGTGGCTTGTATGGCTGCGCTACGCAAGATGTTGCGAAGTAGATTGACGTCGGCTTTTTTCTTGTATTTTGGAAAGTCGTCCTCATAGCTCACAAGGATATCGTCTTGTACTTCCTGGCAAAGAAGGTAGTTGTGGGTCTCAACCCATTTGGCAACACACTCGGGCATTCCTCCTACAAGCATGTATGTGCGAAGCAGATTGACCAACCTCTCGTGCAAGGGGTCTGGAAGTGGGGATAGGGCAGAGGCTCCATTGCGGGCTTCGAGTAGCAGGTCTTCTTTGTTGGCAAGCAGAAACTCGTCGAAGGTCATTGGGTACATGAACATAGAATGGATTCTGCCTACCCCAAATGTCGGCAGTTCGGCAAGAGCGAACTCCAAGAGGGAGCCTGCTGCAATCACATGAAGTTTGGGCAGGTTCTCTTTGAAAAAGCGCAAGGACATGATAGCCTCGGGACACTCCTGTATCTCATCCATAAAGAGGAGCGTCTCGCCTTCTTCTATCCTTGACCCCGACAGGGCAGCAATCTGCATGACGATACGACTGACGTTGAGGTCGGGCTTGAAGATGGCTTTGTATTGTGGCTCCATCTCAAAATTGATCTCTACGTAGTTTTTGAATTGCTGGCCCAAATGGCGCACAGCAGAGGACTTGCCCACCTGTCGTGCTCCTCGAAGTAGAATAGGTTTGCGCGTGTCGCGAGAAGCCCATTCTGATAAATAGTGGTCTATGATTCTCTTGTAGTACATGGTGATGCGTAATTACTTGTATTTCAGGTGCAAAGGTAGTAAAAAGAAATTATCCAAACAAATAATTCTCTGAAAATCGCAATTTTCCAAACAAATAATTGGTCGAAAATCGTAATTTTCCAAAGAAATAATTGGCTGGAAATCGCAATTTTCCAAAGAAATAAATCGTAGGGGATGTTTGTGCTAAAGCAGAATGGTATGAAGGAGAGGCAGCTTTACGATTATCAGCTTGATATG
>OGIV01000538.1_pt1 | contig 28241 bp, 39 predicted proteins | sample 1571861 | NCBI WGS metagenome assembly OGIV01 (sample SAMEA2582099, study PRJEB24529) | metagenome | biome: Human gut stool | place: China | collected 2011 | reverse complement strand
GTTCTTCAGAAGAATTGGTGTAGGCTTCTGTGAAGTCCGAATAATCCTGCTGTCCATAAACCTGTCCGCCGGTTTCGACTGCATAAATAATCTTTCTGAGAACGTTCTTTTGTTCAGTTGTCATGTTGTCCACTCCTTTCGCAAAGATTCTTACCTAATTCTGATTATAGCATTTAGCGTTAAGGCATCTCTGTACCAATTTAAAAATCCGACAGGTGATTGCCTGCCGGATAATGCTAAATGGTGCCCCGTAAAAGGGTATTTTTTTTATTCTATTTTAGACATGTTTCGTTCGACAAAGATTAACTAAATGCCTTCTTTAGTTAATTAGTTTCCACTTTCGGTTCTTCTTCCTTATTATTATCCATCAGCTCATTGTACTGTTCCTCAGTAATTCTCCCAACTGCAAAAAACACATCAATCTTATTTTTCAAATCGTCTGTCAGACCGTTTCTCTCTTTAAGCTTTAAAAGTGTCTTATATAACATAATCATACCTCCAATTCTGTTAATGCTACTGCATATTCGCTGTTGACATAGGCTTCTGCGCTCTGTATGTCCATGTCGTAGATGTAGTCACGGTTATCGTTAAGTTGCTTTTTGACATAATTCCACCCATTTGCCATACTTATTGGATAATTGAATGCTGTGTATCCGTCAAGTTCATCGGAATTGACGCTGATATTTGTGGTTGGATAATATGTTGCAAGTGCTTTAAATGCAGTAATTTCTTCCTTGGTGAGGTCGATTTCTTCTGGTACTTCAAGTGGATACACTAGCCTTACGTCATTATTTGCCAAAAACGTTTTTAGATCATCTACACTTGCAAAATAATTAAGACCAATCACTACTTGTTTAATATTATTAATTGCAATTCCTGACTTTTTTGCCATAACGTCATGCGTCGAAGAAGCAAACAAATATTTACATGCGCACATTTTTTTAGAATTATCAGCCGTAATAGGTGTTTTACCGTTTGTCGTAGCAGACACACTTCCCCAATAATATTCATTTGCTGTGTTCCAGTTATAAGATGACAACAACCTATTATTTGCTACCATCCTCACCAATTTCCCACGTTCCACATCCACATAATCTGCAATATACTGCTGACCGTCAATTGTGACGTTACCACCACTTGAAACAGGGATAGCGTTTAATGTGTATGGGAGGGCGACGGTCTGTTCGGTGTAAGGCTCGTATGCAGTGGCAGTGGAACCTTTCTCTAGCTGTAGATCAGAATAAACAAATCGACTTTCGGCTGATTCGTATCTGCATCGTATAGATATAGTGGCAAGCCCATCCGAATCTGTCAAAAATGCGCATTTTATATAAGCCCCAGTGATGGAAACGGAGTTGCATGTAATGTTCCCGTTTGAAGAATCACATTTTGCCGATAGTACATAATTTGTATTTGGGGTAAGCTTCAGCGTATTGGTTATAGCGGCATACCATGTGCTTATACTGGATGTGACCTTGATTTTTCCGGCAGAAATATACTCTATTTTGCCGTTATTATCAGATTTTAATGAGCCATCTTCCAGTAAATTCTTTCCACACACCTTCACAGTTGGATTCACAACGCTTTTAATCTCCTGTGGATAGTCAGGGTTTGGGCTTGGAATGCCGCCAGTGTAGGGTTCGAAATCGTCATAGGTGGCGGTGAGATCGGTGGTGAGCATTGGTTTGAAGAGAACATTATTAAAAACTGTACCGTTTACAATTACAATGGCTACATTACAACTTGCATTTGGTTTTTTAGCTGTCACACCTCCACCTGTATCACGATATATAACTTCTGGTTCATTTTTCCATATCTGTAAATAATAACCCGTTTTCGATGCTCCTTTGGGAGCTCCAGTTAATCTAAGTTCTTCATTTGTCCCAAATGCTTTTTTCAAATCATCGTTTTTGATTATAATAAAAACGAAACTAGCAGTAGCTGTCCCATTCAAAGTATAAGTCCCATCTCCATTTGCGGTACAAGTAATACCATTCTGTGTAGTAGTCTGCAATGTGGCATTCAGCAAATTCTTCCCACTATACTGTTTCTGCTCGCTCCGTCCATACACCATCATATCTTGAATTTTCCCATTGTCAGAATCGGCAAGATGAGTTTCACCCTGTGAACTGGCGTAGAATTTGGTGATTTTGGTGGATAAATCTTCCTTTAGTGAACCAGTTTCCTTTTTCAGCGAAGCAATATCCGTCTTGTTCTGTTCAATCTGCGCGGCCTGTTTATCACTCATATTGTCACCTTTTGGCCCAACATCACCCTTATCGCCTTTGAGTCCCTGTGGTCCAACATCACCCTTATCGCCTTTGGGTCCCTGAATTCCCTGCGGACCCATAATATTTCCAACGTCTTCACTGTCTCCATCCGAAAACGTTATTGTCAGATTTCCGTCCGTGTCAACAGAAGCTGACTTAATAGATATTCCTCTTAGCGATTCTTTCTGTTCAGGTGTCAGCGATTCAAATGCTACGGTACCGTCTGCGCCCTTATCTCCTTTTTCACCTTTGGGTCCTTGTGGACCAACAAATTCTCCGGCATTAACCATCTCTAAAATATCCTCGATGGAACACAACCGCCTTACATCATTAGCCGCAAATGCAATGTATAAGGCTTTGCCAGATGGAACGGATGGGTCATTGCCAAGAATTGCAACAGGCTCTCCGGGGCGAATTTTTGACGTGTCAAAATCAGCATACATGCCGCGTCGGAATTGTATAGTATATGTATCAGCCATATCAAACTCGCCTCCTTATAAAAGGAAATTATTTTTTATATAATTCTTTATGGAATCAAGATTTTTCTGTACATCATCATTCATTACAAGGAAATTACCTTTATTGTTCTGACTGATAATACTTCCTGTATTCTCATCTGCTTCTGAATAAGTATAGGCAATGCGGCTTCCTTCTCCGGTGCTAAGATTCATGAAACTTGTTAAAATCTTCTTCATAATACTACCTCCATCTGGTTGATTATATTTGCTCTATCGTTAATAAGATCTGATTCGTAATCTGGTTCAGGGATCTCCGCTCCTTCTGATTCGTAATCTGGTTCAAGGATTTCTATATCTCTTGCGTCTGTATAAGCCGTATCTCCTGGGTCGGCAAATCGCATATGCTCATATTTGATTTGTCTCGCTTTAATTTCAAATGAAAATTTAAGTCCCGGAGTTCCTTTTACAATAAAATAATTTTGCTCTCTTTTAGATACCCAGCAATCCCCTTCCCCCTCTTTTTGTAAAAATACATAATATTTGGCAGCGACATTAGCAGATTCCTGAAAGATATCATCTATGTCAATCATACAGGTACCGTCATGCGATATTACAGATTCGCCGATATCTCCAAAAAATGGAGTCGGCATTTCATAGCAGTAAAAGAGTTGCTCATCGTAGTCAGCTGTTGATACCGATCTCGATTTTGTTCCACTTACTTTCAGCTTCCCTCTGATAGAAGCATCCGCAAGGTCTGTTCCCGTTCCGATGCTATAGAAATGTCCAGTGGCTTCTATATGCGTACCTGCTTTAACTTTTCCTGATGCCGAAACACTACCTGCTGAAACACTGCTTGTTATAGAAGCACTGTTTGCTGAAACGCTAGTGCCAACTGTGACTGAACTTGCATGTACAGTTCCTGTATAGAGGTTAATTCCTCTAATTCGTGTTCCATACAGTGTACCATATCCTGGTACATACACCCCTGTATTCGTTTCCGAATAAATCTCTCCGGTCGAAGCGTCCAGCGTTACTTCTCCATACGTGCCATTTTTTGCCGAAAGTTTTTTATATCCAACTTCCCATCCTGCTAGTTCACCAGTATTTATATAATCAGCATTCATGTACACATTGCCGTTTGACAAGTACAGACCTTTATTGCTACTGTTGTCACTTAACACGTCAATTATTTCTTGCTTAGACATCTTCCCTATGTCAAGATTACCAAGCACATTGTCTGTATAGCGGTTCGCACTTGATAGCGCTGTTGAGGCTTTATCTTCGGCAACGCTGTATATCGTATCGCCATTTGTTAAAACGAATGTATTAGGCCTAATGGTAACATTTCCATAGTTGTCAATCGCAAACGTTGACATCCCAGAACTGTTTGTGACATTAATATTTTTCAGGTTAATCAAATCAGCCGAAATCTGACCTGATTTAATATAAGAAGCATTTACATACAGATGTCCGTTCTGCATATAAATTCCCTCTTGCTTGCCATTGTCTGTCAGAGCGTTAAAAACTCTTTCAAAATTGACAATTTTTTCAGTATCTAATTCCTGCCAAGTACCATCAGTCCCAGAAAACATATATACTTGACTTGTAGAGAAATTCATAAAAATCGAGCCGTCATGCCTTCCGTATTCTTCACTTTTCCACTCAGATGCCGGATAGTTTTGCAATGTTGGTACATAGGTGCCATAATAGTTTGGGACAGTTACATTGTTTTGAACTGCCTCGTCCGCAACGTCCTTAGCGATCTGTTCAATAGTCCTGCTTTTTAGCGTAAAGTTTTCAACTTCTAGCGTGATGGTACCTGTATCAGCGTCTATTCTTAATGTAACATTCCCGTTATTATCTTTCGCTGTGAAACCTCTTGTGTTAATCCATTCTGATTGAATGCCAATAGCGTAAAGAATGTTCAGAACAGCATCCCCATTATTGTCAAAGCCTGCTTTCCAAGTCTGACCACCGTCTATGGATAAGAAGAAGCCGTCAACGCCTGTCTTATAGATTACTTTAGAGTCGGCAAGTGTAGGTTTATCATGCCGGTACGTAATTACGGAACCATCTTCTTGCATTTTTTCTGTATAGAAAAAACCCAGCGTGTTTGCTGCAAGCTCATTCATTTGTTTAAGCTTTACGTCATAGGCAGATAATTTCTTTTCTATGTCTTTCTTTGATTGCTCTACCGCCGCCTGTTGCCCACCAATGAATTCACTTGCATCTTCTTCAGCACTCTTTGCACTACAGCTCCATGATGTTGAGCCACCGAACACAAATTCTACATTAGTTGCAAATGATCTAAAGACACGATTCTTTGTATCAATAAATTCGACTGGGTCGCCGAAAGTGGCGTATCCGTTGGCGATTCCGTCACATGAGAAAGGACGCATTCGTAAACCGATTAATTGATTTCCAATAGCCTCGACTCCTGCCTGTGCATTTCCTGACAGCAACTGATTATCAATAGTAATTACATATCCGTCCTGACCCGACATATATTCGGTCTCATCTTCTACATATTTGACACCTGTTACAATAACATCGTCTACGTCATATTGTAGATTCTGAATTGAAAATAGCGCGTGATAATCGTTATTGTTTAACGTACCACCATCAACCACAGTGCCTGTCGTCCACGGATTAAGCGTACCGCCATCCAGATCATCGCCATTTGTCCAATTTTTTACCGCTCCGCCGTCGTAAATAATCATATTGGTAAATGTCTTATCAAACGTAACAATCCTGAGTAAGTCATTTTCATCGATTCTTGCGTTTCCGCCGGCTATCCCGGCGCACATTCCAATTACTGTACGATATGTCGCATTAGATGGCGCTTTCTGAATCTGAAAGTCCGCATTTGGGAACATTGCATCTCCAAGAGTGATTCCACATTGCTGACAGCATTCTGAGAGCAGTTCCTTGACTGTGCAAGGAAAAGACAGATTAGAATCATATGTCTTATCAGCGTTGTGCATTTTATCTAAGAGAGAAAGACTTATTTCGCTTGCCGTTGCAGGCTTTTTCGATACAATATAAGTACCTCTCTTTATAGTTTCTATCCTGTCTGATAACTGCACATTGAGAAAAATAACAAACCTTGCGGCATTAAAATTATATCCGTCAAAGCGTCCATCATCATTTACTAATGATAAACTTGCTGTTTTTTCGATTGCCACGCCCACTGGGAAGTCCCCAGAGTCTGCTGAATCTACAAGACTATTTCCAGACAAGTAAAAGTCTTTTTTGCCTAATTTAAGAGTTGTACCATTTGACAATGTAACATTTGCTGTCACGTAATAATTTCTATTTGTAATAGATTCTTTTTTTAACTGAGTAGATACATCTATCAAATCGGTTCAATCCTCCTCACATTAATAGACAAATCCGTCCACTTTTCTTCCCCGTCTTTTAGAGTTTGCGCAGCCATGTTAAAATTTGACGCATAGAATGTTCTGTCTATCCATCTTTCCGGAACAGTTGGGTCTTTATGGTGGAATGTGAATTTACTTTTGTTAAGCATAGCATTTAATATGGTTGCTATTTCAATCCACGTAAGTTCGCCCCATTGCATGTCGTACCCACCAATCGTTCCCATTGGCGTATTATGCATAATTAAATCCTGACTTCTTTTAGAGTCTTCTGTAGAAGTGGTTGCGAACACCGGCTTGTAACTGTCCGGTGCTCTTATAACAACATTGTCTATTTTAAATTGTTCCTGCGCCATATTCTTCTCCTTATGCTAACTCAAATGGGTTCTTCCCGTTTCGATTTCTTCTCATTTCAGCTTCACTGATAATAATATCTAGCAATTTCCTGCCAGATGCATTAACTGTAACATTGTAGGTATTTCCATCTCCCTGTCCTTTTCCTGACTCTTCCCGGACGATCTGTCGCAGTAAGCTTTCCGGCGTTTCCAGGTTATTTCCTTTCTTTTGATCTCCTAATACTGCAAGAAATTCACTCCGCGGTGGAATAACTGCACCGCTGGCCAGATACGGAATAGTCCCGACACGCGGGAACGTTGCGTGGAACCCGATTCTCTTTGTTCCGAATGGTGTAGGTACATTCCATGGACCAAAAGAAAATGCTGATTCAATTCCACCAATTGCGTTGTTGATTACTCCGATTGCATTATTAACGATATTAATTGCCTGATTAATTGGCCTTTTAATAAAGTCCACGATACCTTCAAATGCTGATTTGACCGCATCTCTGGCAGCATTAAACTTATCAGTAATAGCAGTTTTTATTGCTTCAACTTTGTTAGACACAAAAGTAGTAACGCTTTCCCATGTTCGAGATGTCTTGTCTTTTATTTTGTCCCAAACGCCTGTAACCTTAGTTTTGATTGCGTCAAACACTGTCTTTGCTGTGGTTTTGAGAGCACTCCATAAACCAGAAAGAGTCTTTTTGATTGCATTCCAAACCGTTGATGTTGATATTTTGATAATATTCCAAACACTAACTATCTTTCCCTTTAAGTTGCTTAATGTGCGCGTTACTGATTCTGCCAATGCGCGAGTTTTTTCAACAACCCAATCTTTGAGTTTTGTTGCTGCTGCACATATTTCATCCCAGTTCTTATATAGCAATATGCCAACCGCTATTGCAGCTGCAATGGCAATAGTCAACGGACCGCCTAATGCCGATACTAATGCACTGATTCCACCTAACAAGCCTCCACTTCCTGTAAATAGAGCAATTAATCCTTTTATAGCTATTACAATTGTTTCAATAAGTGGAACAATCTTAGATGCCGCAAATGCTCCAATAAGAGCCGCTCCTATTGCATCAATTATCCACTGATGCTCTCCAAGAAATGTAAATAATTTGGATACAGCATTAATTACCGTAGGTAATCCTGTTTCGATAATCCATTTCAGCATTGGAAGAATGATATTTACATATAGCCATTCAAGAAAGTTTCCAATTGCAGTAAGAAGCGGAGAAAATGATTCAAATAAATTTTTAATAGATTCCAACAATGGATAAAAATTTAATTTACTTGCCCATTCTGCTGTGGCAGCGGTAATTCTATTTATAAAATCAAGAACAACATTAAATGCATCTGCAATTGCCTGAATAATTTGTGTTCCTACCGCATTTTTGTTCCATGCTTCATTTAATTGATTGGCTATATTTCCAATAGTATTAAGAATATTTTGCGCAATTTGAAGCATAGTTGTAAGCATTTGAGTGCCAGTCCCGTTTGTCCATACTTCTAACAGACTTTTGCCTACACTTTTGGCAAGCGCTCCAAGACTGGAAAAAGCAAACTTCGCTGCATCAATGGTGTTTTTACCTTCTCTTCTCCAAGCATTCTGAAAAGGCTTCCAAAGTTTTTTAAGCAAATCTGCAAGTTTCTTTACCGAATTACTAATCTTATCAAGAACCGTCTCGCCCTCTGCCACTTTTCCGTAATCAACATTTTGTACAGCATCTTTCATCTGATCCGCAAGTCCGCCGGTTGCACCCGGTACTTTTGACGATGAATCTGCGCTTTTATCCGTTGAGTAATTATTTATTTCGTCGAGGGGACTAAGATATCCCTTTGCTGCCTTAGTGGCTTTCTTAGTTGCGTCCGCTGTATCATTTGTTGCATCTGCCAGCTTTTCAGCATTATCGGCAGCTTCTCCGTATTGATCGGCTGTGTCGGCTATTGCATCCGTTCCGGCAAGGCCTGCGCCACTCGCGCCTGTTTGTCCAGAAGACTTCTTTCCGGTAATCAATTCCGTAAATGACTTGAAGGCATTTGCCAGAGTTGCTAACTTACCGAGTAAGATATTGATAACTTTCAGAACAGGAGTAAAGAGGTTGATTAATCCCTGTCCGACTGTTGCCTTGAGAGATTGCAGCTGTAACTGCATCACTCGCACCTGGTTCGCCCAACTGTCAGATGTTCGGATGAAATCACCAGATGCGGCAGACAACTGTTTCTGTACAAAAGCCAGGCGGAGAGCCACTTTCTCCTGCTCTGTCATTTCAGATGTGGTTTTCCCATAACCATTAGCCAGCGCATACTGGTCAAGTGCTGACTGGGTCATTACCACGCCGAGGTCCTTGAGTGTTTCCGTTTCTCCTGTAAACACTGATTTCAGCTTAATATAAGCCAAGTCTTGGCTGATGTTATAGAATGATGCCACATCACCAGTTAGCTGTGTTAGAGCCGTTGACATATCATAAGCCTGTGCTTCTGAGAATCCGAACGACTTAGACATTGCTCCGAACGTACCAACATACTGTTTTGCCATCGTCTCTGACAGCCCGGCTGAGGTCATAGCGTTCTTTGCGAATTCATTAACCTTATCCGACATGGTTGTAAATGTAACATCGACCACGTTTTGCACTTCTGCCAGATTAGAACCAAGTTCTACACACTCTTTTCCAAACTGGGTCAATTTCCCAATTGCGAATGCTCCGCCAATCAGTATGCCTATTTTTTTTACTACGCTGCCAAGTCCATTAAATGACTGTTTGATTGCTGACACGCCGTTCTGGACACCGGTTGTATCCATTCTGGTATCAATAATGACTGAGCCATCAGCAGCCATGTGTCCACCTCCTAACTATTTGAGGTTCAACATCTCATTCAACTTATCTTTATAAGCTTGCTCTTCGTCGCTGAGACGTGCTTTTATATCAATAATATTCTTGTTTTCCTGATAGAATTTCTTTTCCCATTTATCGAGCTTTTCACCCTTTGCTTTTTTTGACCGGATTCCGACAACCGTGTTGAACAGGCACTCGCCAGACTCCATAAAGTATCCGAAAAACGTCCACCAGTGCATATAAGGCACTGCTCTGATTTCTTTGCCAGCAACCTTGTTTACCGCCGGAACGATCATATCTCCATCCTGCTCCCAGTCCATCAAGCGGGGTTTTGGCTTATTCGGACTATCATCAATTTGACCGCAGTCGATAAACTCGCAGGCTTTCTGACAAGCTTCTGTAAGATGTTCTGGGGGTATACTTTGCCAGTCCTCAAATAGAATCTGTAACATAACAACTGCTTTTGCCTGCTCGTCTAATTCCGGGTCATTCATGGCAATGAGAATATCAATAATTGCTCGAAAATCCGTTCTTATAGAAAAATCCACCCCACTGATGTTGAGTGAGGTGGGAAGTTCATAGGCGGTCATTTTGCATACTTCTCCGTGTACCTATTGACCACTTCCTGCATTTTTTTCTTTCTCTTTTCAATTTCCGGAGTAAGTGCTTCATTGATTTTGTCCAGAACGATATAGGCAAACACCTGACCATTTCCGAAAACAGTTGTTGCGGTAATTGGTTCTTTAAATAAATCCTTAGATGCTTCGTATCCGAGCATATAATTGATTTTGTCCTCAATCTGTTTATTAATCTCCGCCATCTCTTTGCTGGAAGAAACATTTTTAACAGATTCCTGAGCCTGTTCAAAGAAAGTTTCCAATTCTTCCGCTCTTGCTGCAATGTTAATGTCAGTAGGGTTCAGCTTGAATGAAGAGAACACTTCACCCTGTTTGTTCGTGAATGTGAAAAGAAGAAATCCATCATCAATATTTGTGTTAATTGTCTTTGCCATTTTCTACGCCCTCCTAAGAATTATTCGCTGTCAGCTGTGAATGAGCCGGAAGTAATATCAAATTTACCTTTGACACGTTCTCCAACGTAATTAACTGTGAATGGAATCTGATAACCGGATGTATCACCGCCGTAGGATGTCGGCACAACATGGCAATCCTGCTTGTATGCTTCGTATTTACCGGCTGTTGCTTCTTTCCAGAGGTGTACTTCAACTGCACTTGTTTTCAAATTATCGTCTTTAAGACGTTCGTCAACGATCTGTTGAAGCTTTTCAAACAGGTCTGATGTGGTATCTGCATAGAACGGATCAGCGTCAGAAGAAGCTTCGTAGCCGTTATGTTTGAATGTGGATTCTCCGAGAATGTTTTTAGATGTTTCAGTATCCGGATTGAGGTCAATATTGTACTCTTCCAGATCTTTTCCAAGACGCTCATATTTTGGTGTCAGTCCTCCACAAAGAGAACCAGAATCAATATAATGAGCCATATATTTACGGTCAATTTTGCCTGTAACTGCCATAGAAATGTCCTTTCTGCCTATAACTTTTAAAAGGCTGTGTAGGTTAGCGACTATCTCCAATTGATAGCCGGTTGTTACTTGTTATATTACTTCATAAGTATTTTCGTAGCGTACTGACAATGGCAATAACCAGTCCTGTACGCCGTTCTCCTGCGGCTCTGTACCGTAGGAGTTTCCACGGGTTATACGTTTTATCACTCGCCCTTGCGAAAGCTCTGGAAACGCATTTAAACGTGTCTCAGTGCCATTTATGACAACTGGTTCTCTGCATATCCATTTACCGAGATTATCCAAAAATTTCTGAACAGATAATTTCTGTCTCTCCTTGTCGGATGCTGTTCGGTATACCACATAAAATGGATACTGGCATACCTGATGCATTACGCCACAAACATCTTCTTTTTCTGAATAGATCAGCGCCCCGTTGTCTGCTGAAAACGCAATTCCCGATTCTTTGCCAAGTTCCTCGAATTTGATTATTTCATTGTCGTGTAGTCCCGGATACTGGTTTAGAAGTGCTTTCATGGCGTCTGTCAGAATGTCATATCCGGTTGCATCTACTCCGATAGGTTTATCTGCCATGTCTGCCACCTCCTGCCTGTGCTTTTACTTTGCGAAGCCATGTACTGCCGTATTTTCGTTTAGCGGCATCGAACCATTCAGCTTGTACCTGAGTATGCGGTGATTTTGTATATTGAAGATTCTCCTTTGCGTTCGTCTTGCCAGAATACTGACTCACAAGAACCTTTTCCGCATCGTGTCTTGCCCATGTGCTACCTGTTGCGGGGTCGACCATGGTTTTTCCAAAATAAAGAAAACGTCCATATGGTTCTGCCGCCGCACATACAAATCCAGTCCCTTGCATCGATGTACTTTTGGCTCTTGTTCGGTCAATAAAATCTCCCGAAATCATTGGCATAAACTCTATCATACTGTCCATAACCATTCCATCAAGGAGGTACTGGGCTTCTTGATACTGTCTGGAGAATCTATCCATATTCAGTTTAATTTTCATATCTCCATCAACTACGGAAAAACCTTTGAAATGATGAATTTTACTCATATTACTTACCCAGAATCTCAAAATGTGGAATCAGTGTATACGGACCGCCTACACTGGTAATCTTGAACACGTTATCCTTATTCTCATTCATGTACTGATAGAATCCATTTCGATAATCACTGTCAGTTATCGTTCCACCAGTCCACTCACCCTCCCAGAAAAACGATTCATCTGAGAATGTAATCGTATCCTCCAGAGCGTTGTTAATCTGTCTTTTCCACTCCTTAGGCGGTACCCATGGGAGAATCTTGACATCCTTGTCAATAATTGTTATATCGCCATTCTGGGCGGTATAGCGTACGTGCAACTGTGCGTTGTCTGTTGCGTCTGGCCCGTACTTTTTAAGGATTGCTCCTTTGTCGGTAACGAGGTCGACGCCAGATAAAACATGAGGATACCAGTACGCATCTCCAGTCGTTTTGCTTTCGTAATAATTGAAAATCGTCACTGTTTTTTCGTACATGATACCCTCCTTTTTACAGTTTTAAATATTTATATCTGTTCTTCTTTGCGTATTTAATGGCTTCTTCTACGCTGTCAAAGCGTTGTCTAACATCCTCTTTCTTGGAGATTCCCTTGGCATGATAATTACCCTCATCGTCCCAGTTCGATATTACATTTCTTGTTCCAGTCATATAATAGGAATAGCCCTGTTTGTTTGGCTCGGCTTGCTTATGTATGACAACACTTCCACTTCCGAAACCGCTTGTGCCGCCTCTACCACCCATTACACTTCACCTCGTTAAATTTGTCAGAAAATGCCTTAATTCTAACAATATTACCCTTACACTCTTCCGGGACTTTTCCGTAGAAAATAATACTTTCTGGATGCAATCGTTCAATCATAGCATTATAGTCAGATAAGAATAGGCGTTTTTTGCCTAAACTGTTCATGCATCCAACCGAACTTACCGCAACCGTTCCGCCCTCTGGCTCACCGTCAAAACACCAATCGTAAGAATCTGGCGTACTCCATGAGATTGTCGGAATTACATTGCAACCATATTCTTGCAGATATGCGCCAATCCAATGTTTGCGATAATGATTATAAATCTGGATAGCTTTTGGGAAATCGGTGTAGGTACTAAAATCCGGTGTTAGAACATACCGGAATTGGCTCAGCTTATCAACATATCTGTCTGGATTCCTCCATAATGCGTCAAACTGGTAATCATCCAGGAAGAAATGAACCGCTTTCCCTTCTGGATTACTGCATTTACCTCTTGCGTAATTGAATCCGACAAACTCACAGTTACCCTCGAATAATTCCGGTTCTAACTGCGGTATGCCGTATTCACCAACGCCGGGAAAGATACGGCGGTTTAGATTTTCGTAAGCTATACTCGTCTCTCGGTTTGCCATAGATTACTTCTTTCCACTTCCAAAGAACCACGAATCAAAGTTTTTCATTCTGCGCTTTCTAGCTCTGTCATAAGTGGTGGTAGTACGGCTTGTATCGTGCAAAGCACTTGTATCGCCTTTTTCAGAAGCCTTTGAAAATTTGTGCATTTCATCTCTCATGGCTGTACTGGCATTGACTAATTTTCGATGCTCTATAGCAAGCCTTTGATTTTTAAATAACGCCTCTGCACTTCCAAGTTTTGCGATTTTCCTTTTACTCTCGCTCAATCTGTCATTTATATAATTCATTGTCTTTACTGCTTCACTCTTTGTCTTGATTGACTTAAAGTAGCTAGTGTTTTCTGAATTAATGACCTTCTCAAGTTTACTGTCTTTCTTAACAGTTCCACTCCCTCTTAAAGCGTCGCTTTTCTTTGAAGAATTAAAGTACACCTTCGCAATAAGCTTAGAAACTGGCTTCTCGTTGTTTAATCCACTACTTCCACCACGTCCGCCCATAAAATCACTCTTTCTGCACTGTCTGCTTAATAACCTGATTTACGCCAGTTGCTGACAATCCATTAAACATACCGACTGCAACTGCCGTGATATAGTCCGTTGCCGGGAAGTCCGGGATAATTCCCATTCCGACTGCTCCGAGAATCCCGCCAGTAATTGCCATGACTACTGGAATCCATTCATCAGAGATTCTTTTTGACGCTTTACAGCCCATTCCTACGATGTAGCAGATCATAACGATTGCTACACATGAGCCTAATGTTGAAATATCCATTATTTATCCTTTCTGGTTGGGACTACGTTTCCGCAACCCATACAATACTTTTTGCCGTTTTTATACTTTACGCACGTGCAGTTGTCTACTTCACAACATTTCTTATCGTTTACTTCGACGTAATCTTTCATATCATTTACACTCCTGCATACAATACTGGTATTCCATCGTCCGTCCTTACTCCCATCAGAAGCGGCAATGCTGTCTTAAGGAGTAAATCATTCGTTTTCTGTACATCCCCAGCGGCGGCATACACCGCACTCCATTCCTTTGCACTCGCTCCAATCTGCTGTGGTGTGGCGTAAGAGATGGATTCACTGCCGGAACTTACAGATGTTACAATGCCTGTTGTGCTACCACCGGACCCGATTGTGGTTGATGTACCACTAACGGCGGCATTGGCAGCATTCTTTTCAGCAAGCTCAATCTGATACATTAATTCAGCTAATGAACAGACTGCCTTTTTGATGCGCTTCTGAGAGCGTTCATTTTCCGGCAGCCCGTCCACCAACCTGTCAAATGTCATTAAGTCCACAAAATCACTGGCTCTTTCCGCCAGTCGTGGGAAGTCGGCTTCTGGCACAACTGAACCGAAATATGAAGTTGTGTAAAATTCATAATCTGCATAAGCCATGCCAGTTACCTCCTACATTTATGATTTCGCTGTTACAGTCGCATGTCCGGCGCTCAGTGCTTTATAGGTACTGTCGCACTCAACCACTGTGATTACCTGTCCTGTTGTTGCGGTAATGTCAGATTCTCCATCCCACGCGCTCCAGTTCTTCACATTCTGTCCGTAGTCTACGGAAGTCTCAGATGATGCAACTTTGTACTTGTACACATTTCCTGCGCTTACTTTTGCCGGAGTAACAGTCACTTTTGTATCTCCGCTCTTACTTCCTGCTGCGGAGTTTACAGTGAGAGTTCCAAGTGTCTGAGTTGTGTTGATAGTTCCGACAGCAACAGCGTCAATATATTCTGCAAAGAGGGTAAGTCCCATGATTGCGAATGATTCAGACACTGCTGTGTGGTAATTGCCCTGTGTATGGAATCCAATCAGATTTGTTTCACCGGATACAGTATATACAAGACCCGCTCTTGCGAAATCAGATTCGTTCGGGTCAACATAGTACAGAACGATATTTTCAACAGGTGTAGCGATTACTGTTCCTCTCGGAATTTCACTGTCAGACAGTAAGAAAATCGTATTAAATCCCAGGAAGTCTTTCACATACTGGAAGCCAAACTGGTTCTGAATAGAAATCTCAGCTGCTCCGATATACTCATACACGTCCAGAATATTTACAAATCCAACAACGCCAGTCACATTTCTGTGCATCTGCTTAAATTTGTTTTCTACGCGACCCTTAGCCATTGCCAGAGCCATCTGGAAAGTGGTTTCCGTGAATGAGAGAGTACCTGTTTTCAGATAGTTGTAAAATCTTTCAGTAACATTGGTCTGAAGTTGGAAGAGAAATTCATCATCAGTCATCTGAACAGCGTTCTCGTAACCGTGATCCTTGATTGCTTCGATAGATACAGCCTTTGCGTACTTCTCGATAGTCATTTCCGCATAGTTCTTTTCTTTTACAGTGAATTTGCTGTAAGGGATTTCCTCGCCCTCACCAACATTTCCGCTCTGCAAAGTACCCTCTGCGTACTTAGATTTCAGTACAGCACCCGGCTGTTTTTTGATAGGTCTCATGATGCCCAGAATATCACGTAAGTGCTGCCAGTTTCTTTCGAATCTGGTAACAAAGTCAATCTCACGTGCCTTTACCTGAATATCATTAGTCATAATAAGATTAGCTTTTGCTGCCATATAAAAAAATCCTTTCTACCCATAATTGTTAAGGTATTGGGTTAGCGGCTATACTCTGATGTATAGTCGGTGTAAAAAAATCACTGGAATAACTGGATATTCTGAGCAATTGCAGCCTGTCTCTCGGACGGGTCTTTGATTGCTTCGATATCTTTCTTTGTCATGATTCCCGGTGTCTGTTGCTGTCCAACATGAGTAGTAAACCTTGCCTGATTCTGCTGAGCCTGTTGCTGAGATTCATCCACAAAAGCTGATGCGTCAGACTGTTTCATCTGCTCGATCAGGTCATTCAGTCCAAGGATTTTACCGTCTTTCAGCTTCAATCCTGCTTCCTTGATGTCTGCCATAACAGACTTCTTTGCAGCCTCACTGGAAAATTTAACATCATCAAGTGCTGTTTTAAGTGCGTCTGAGAAATCGCGGTCATAAATCTTCGCATTAAATTCCTTCTCTGCGTCCTCCGCTTTTTTCTTCCATCCAGCAAGCTCTGTCTGAATGTTCGCCGGGTCGATGCCGTCAAAACCTTTTAGGGTCTCTTCTGCTGTCTCAGCACGTTCTTTCCAGTCATCACGTTCACTCTCGACTTTCGACAGAGTTTTCGCTACTTCTTTTGCGTTCTTATAATGCTCAGAGAGTGCTTTCTTCACATCTGCCTGTTTATCTTCCGGGATTTCAATTCCAAATGATTTTAATGTGTCAATAAGTTTCTGCATAACATCCTCCTGGTCGTGTTTATTGACCTGCCGCCGCAGGTAAATGGATTAAGCCAGTTAGACCACTGGCAAGGTAATTGGAAAGGCAGGAATCGAACCTGTGACACATAGCTTACAAGACTACTGCTCTACCACTGAGCTACATTCCATTAACCCGGATTCCCGGGTTAGCAAGGTATTTAACGTGTTATGCCTGCCACGAGTTGTTTCGGATATTTATTTCTTTTAAAAGAAAAGCATGAATAACAAAAACCTTAATCAAGGAGGTGAGCCATCTTGCGTGCCAGACGGCAAATACGCACGACAGGATTCGAACCTGTTTAACTTTCCATTAAAGCGTGCGCACCAGCTACTAAATTAAAGAAAGGAGGATTAAAACGAAAATGTCAAAACAACCGTTTTACTTGTGCTTCCTGCTGCACAATTACATTATAACAGATTTCTTTTAACTACCTCTCTACCACTTTTTGTGTTTTTAAAGCATATCCCGGAGTTTTTCCACATATCTTTTAACAAGATCGCGTTCCTCCCGGCACTCCGCATCTTTAGACATATCGCTCATTTCTGTTGTAAGTTCGTCCAGATGTTCTTCCAGAGCGGCAAGCATCTTCCTTTTGCAGTCTTCAGACTTGCCGGAGCGATAGCTTTGCTTCTGCGCCATGTAGTCATCGTAAGCGTCTCGCCCATCAGAGCGACTGTAATGTCCTCTGACATAATGTTCACCACGTCTGGCATAAGAATTGCCTCTGTCGTAATCCGGCATCATTCTGCCATCATTTGCGCTGTATCTCCCCATGCTGTCCCGCTTTCTTCCGCGCTCGCTGTAATCGTCATTGTATCCGCCACGCATTTCATCAAGGACAGTGTTGTAATATTCCACTTTCTTGTCCCAGTACTGCGTATTCTTGATATCTTTGTACATGTCAATCAGCTTATATGTCATATCCAGATTTCCAGTGGTCAGCCCACTGTCAGCAATTTTGGACAGTTCGTCTTCAATTCTTGCACATAAATCCTTGATATCTCTCATAACTGCACCTCCTACGCTTCTCTGGTTACAACAATGTTCGCATTTGCAACAGAAATAGCCTGATCACTGGTATTCTCTACTGCAATATTAACGCAACATCCGCGTGGTACATCAATATAGATACCAGAGGACACATTGTTATACTGGTCTACTGCTGCCGGTGTGGAAATCATCTGTGAAGATAATACAGGCTCGCCAGAGATTGCAATAGCCAGAGAAATAGCTCCGACAGTACCGCCTGTTGGAATTGCGATATTACCAGAAAAATCCACGAAGAATCTTGCTTTACACTGGTTGGTCAGTCCTCTCAGGGTAATGATTCCGCTTCCCTCTCTGTGCTGAATACAGTTAGAACCTTTAACTGCTGTGTTTGAAAATACTACGTTTCCATTTGCTGCTACAGTCTGAGCAGCTACATTTGTAAATTCTGCCATAAAAATACTCCTTTCATATCACAAAAGGACAGGTCTCAGCCTGCCCCTCTGTGTAATACGGCATAAGCCGACATTCGAATCAGTCGAAAGATACTCTCGATATGAAGTTATCAGCAATTGCATCCAGTGTTGCATCCGCATCCGTAAAATGTGTTCGGATTAGGAACCTGATATGCCGGAATCGGTGCTGGATTAATCGCATTAATGAGCTGCTGTGTCTGAGAAGCCATTGCAGTTGTGAGAAGCGCACTCTGGCGATCCTGAGAAGCAGCACGTCTGAGGTCATTGTTTTCAGCCTGAAGAGAAGAAATCTTTTCATTGCAAAGATAATCAAGGATTGCCCTTGTTCCGGCGTTCTGGCTGTCGATAATGTCTCTTGTGTTACTGTTCATGGTGTTCTGCAATGCACAGGTATTCTGTGCCATGTTGTAGTTTATGCCCTGGATTGCTTCTCTGGTTTCGCAGCAGCAGTTTGCAAGCTGCGCCTGGAGTGCATTGGTATTCTGCATATTCGCTACAGTATCGGCATTGATTGCCTGCTGGATGCCAAAGCCGGTCTGCATGATGTTTGTGTTGATTCCATTAAATCCGGTAAGCATACCGTTATTTACTGCATAGAATCCATCACAGAGACCATTGTTGATTCCGTCAAGCTTGCTGATCACAGCGGAATTGTCGAATCCTCTCTGAATATCCGCCTGAGTAGCTGCTGTGGCTGCATATCCGCCGCCGTTTCCATTATTGCCCCAGCCGTTGTTTCCCCATCCACAAAATACGAACAAGAAAAGCACGATAAGCCACCATGCGCCATCTCCACCAAACATGCCGTCGTTATTTCTACCATTTCCAGTAGCAGCGGCAATATCTGCTAAGCTATAATTTCCATCCATAATATAATCTCCTTTATTGTGTATTTACATCAATCTGGCCAGATTGTAATGTATTATTTCATATTTTTTAGCAGGTTTTGAAACTGTCCTGCCATTTGCTGAACCTGATTAAGTTGCTGCTGAGAAATCCGTCCAGACTGCAACATCTTCTCAACTTCTGCTTTCGGGTCTCCTTTAAAATTCTGTTTAAACTGCATAAACTGCTGTATCATCTGCATTGGTCCGTTTCCCTGCGACATCCCACCGCCAAGTGCGTTAAATAATGGATTACTCATCTGCATTTCCTCCCTTGTTTGCTGACTCCTGCACGGTATTAGCCCTAACAGGTTCAGAAAACGAATTTAATCGACTTGCTATAGCGTCACATTTGGCTTTTAAATCATCGTATTCCTGTCTGGTGACGTACTTACTGTCCATGTTCTGAACAGGCTGTTTAGGCGGCATCTGAGTGCCTACTTCATGATACTCAAACGTTCGCAATGGCTGTGGCATACCGGAAACGTCTGTGGATTTTATAAAGAATTTTTCTGATTCTGAATCCATTAGTAAAACACTTGTCCCGGGTGCTACCAGATAGGATTTTGCACCTACTTCTCCAGACACCCACAGGATACCATTGTTATTCTGCTGCGGTTGCTGCACTGGTTGAGTTGGCATCTGGACAGGCTGTTGCTGAAACTGGTTCATCTGTCCCGGAACACCAAAACTATATTGATAAGGATTGTTATATAATGCCATCTCGTACACCTCCTATGACTTATTCTATGACTTATTCTATGACTTTCTATAGCTATATTTTTACATAAAAAAAGAACCGGAAACAGGTCGTTTCTGGCTCTAATTAGTATCCAAAAAGTATCAGCACACTTTGGTTATTTTATTATTTACCCTCCGGCTTAACCGCTTTGCTGTAGATATGCTCACATTCATCTGTTCAGCGCAGTATTCGAGCGTATATTCCTTGCATCTCAATCGGAACAATCTTTCTTCGTCCGGCGTGAAATTACACTCTATCAAGAACTTGTCTATATCTTTCTTTGTGAACACATATAATTTCATGAGCATACCCCTTATTAATGCAATTAACGCTGATTCTGTGCAAGATACTCCGTGAGCTTCTGTTTTGTTTTTTTTAATTCTTCTACATTATTCCCACTAATCTGACTATCCAGCATGGTTGACAACACTTCCAGAATCAATGAATCACGCTCTGCAATCCTCTGAAGACTCTCGTAATCTCGTTTGTCATGTTCTTCCAATGTCTCTACTCGCTTATTAAGTCGAAACGCCGGTGTAATCCATTTAAAAATTACGGCTGCCGCCCCTCCAACAATAGACACTCCTCCGCAAATTGAGAGGAATACTTGTACAAATTCTGATATGCTCATTTAGCTACTCCTTTTCCCAGTAATATACTGGAATCTCGTTACCACTATCCCATGTATCGAAATATTTGCCCTCTTGCACTGTCACCACATGACCATCTATGCAGAGGATATACGTACCTGTCGGATGGTCTGTGCAAAAGTCGTTGACTGTATAGATATACCGTTCTGATTGCTCAATCAGTTTTCGCCTGTACCCACGTTTATAGAGGTACGCTCCCCAGACATAATTTGCGCTTGGCATATCTGACAGGGCACATGCTTGTATCATTAATCCGGCGAATACCGTTTCCCAGTCGAAGCCAGTTGCTTTGCATATTGCTCGGACAACGCAATCTCCTGTTCTTTTATCCTTAACAGGATTCGGATTATAATATTCCCATCTGTCCATCAGTCAATCCCCTTTGCTGTCTTATATCGTTTTGCCGCTCCTCTGGCTTTAGCGGCGTTCTGGTGATTCCACTTAGCGATCATAAGTCGGTCTTGCAGTTCCCTCAGGTCGTTCCGCTTGCAGTAATCTTTGTATGCAGTATTTTGCTTCTGCAAAAGATAAGATTTCCGGTCAAGGTCTTGCTGTAATGCGAATTTCGCCTTTTCGTTCGGTGCATTGTTAACTCCTGCTTGCAGTCCAAGAACCTCTCTCTTCGTTTTGCGGATTCTTCGCTCATAAGTACGTTGCCGCTGTTCTTTTTCGTACTGCTTTCCCTTGTCGGCTTTGTCCTGCGCTGATAGTTCTGCATAGGGATTCGGCATTCCTTCCGTCCAAACTGAAAAATGATGTCTGCAATTTACTCCACATATTCCATCAGCTTCGCCATAATGACAGTTTTCAATAAAATCTGGATATTGACTTGCTTTTTGCTCCAGCATTCTACGGTATTCTGATGTGTCTCGCTCTCGAAAAAACTCCGGCTTGATTTCTTTTAATTTTTCCCAGTCTATGGAAAATACCTGCCCTTGCCATACTTCATGACTTGGGCGACTTCCTATGTGCGCCGATGTCAATACTAAACCGTATCCCATTTCTTTCATTCTTGTCAACTGAATATCAGCACACGCCTGAGCCACTCCAGTTCTGACAGAACGTGCGACTGCTGTTTCGATTGTGTCTTTTCTGCCAGATGGATATGTGACCGTAACACCATCACTCACAACATTATTAACCGCCTCTTTGATGGCTTGCGTATATCCAACTGCCCCAGTCATTACATGATTATATGCAAGGTCGCATTGGTTGATATACAGCGTCTGAGCCGCATTTGCAGTTGTCCTTGTGAAGTTCCGCCATTCTCCCATTGTAGCAAGCATATTTCGCTCCATGAGTCTTATCATAGCTGGCGACTGTTCGAGCGGTACAGGGCTTAATCCTGCCGCCTTGTATACCTTGTCATCATAGTTCATTGCAGTGATACCGGCATCTTCAAACGCTTCAAAAAGTTCCTGTTGTTCACGTTTAGTGTATTTGGATAATTCTGCCAGAATGTCCTCTAGCAGTTCGCCGGATTCCTGCAACGTCCTGATTCTCCACGCATCGGCATTGGTCAGAATATAATCCTCACCTCTGCCGATTCTTGCCATCATTCTCGACACAATCTCAGAGATGATGTACTGATGCAGTTCTTCTGCTATCTGTTCACTACCCTCTGTAATTTGCCGTAAATATTCTGGGCTTAACATAACTATTCATCTCCAAACAATTTTGGCTCGTCTGGCTGAGCTTCTTTGACCATTGCTACTGCCTCGTCTTTCGTCATTCCCTCGAATTTTACAAAATACAACCATGCCGGAACTTTTCCAGTTGTCACATACTGCCACCATCTCGCGCGGTCATTTTCCCTGACATAGAGAATGTCTCCAAAATCATAATTGACTTCGTATGCTCCGACAGGTGCAAGCCCGTACAGGTCAGCGTAGACATTCAATGCGTAAATAACTTCATCCAAACAGGATTCCAGTTTGTCTCGAACGTCTTTGATGAACTGCACTGTCCTCTGCTGTTCTGCTTCTACTCCTGTAGCTGTCTGAATGCCGCTAGCTTCGTTGAAAACAAAGTATCCGTTAGAGAATCCAATCTTGTACCCTAACTGGCTTAAAAGGGCGTTTATGCCGCTTATACGGGTATCTGTGTTGAGCTGCGGATTGATTTCCTGATAGAATTCTTTCTCAACCTGTCCGAATACATTCTTGACAAAGTGCGGTAAGCTCATCTCATTACGTCTGTTCTCCATGCCCTGTGGCGACATGGCTGCTACAGGTGTACCGCTTGGCATCAGCAGCCTATCATCTGCCAGAACAATCTTCTGCGAATCAAAAATTTCTCCGGCGTTACGGCTATATGCAATGTCGAGATCTTTTAACTCTTCGATAGCTTCGGCAAATATTGGCAAACCCAATGGTGCGTTAATATCCACGTTATTTGCCTGCGGTGTCCGCAGTACTCCGTACAACGGTCCGTCCAGCTTCTCGCCGTTCGCCTTAAGAATCGGCGGTGTATCTGCCATGAGGTCAGCCCATTTGGTCTGTTTAAGGTCAATCTTATCGCCGATGCTCTGAGGAGACTTTGACACATAGGCTCTGTTTGAAACATAGTACGGATAAGTTGTCACTCCGTCCACTGCTATCTCAACAAACCTGTGATATTCGAGTCTCGTATAGTATTTTCTACCAACAGTATAAGAATCCTTGAATATAATCCCCTTGATCTCCTGATTGTCGTAATCCACAATCATCACATCTGCCGGAGTAAATACGTCAAGACTCTCGCCGTTCGGCTTAATGAACACGGTTCCATAAGCACAGCCGTATTCTACCCAGTGTCGGATCTGGAAGTATACCTTGTCAATTTGCTCCTGCAACCATGTTGCCCTTGCAGAACCGTCTATCTGAATGCCGATCGCCAATGTTGCGAGGCGAGCTGTCTCTGAGCAGACAGATTTCGCAAAATTGATCGTCTTGATGTTATTCTTGTCATCTAACCATTCCGGCGCACCTCTGTAGATGTTCGCACACCGGTTAATCAGCGTTTCCATCTCTGGGAATTCTGCTGCCTCGATATTGAAGTCCTCTTCGGCTTGTTTTTTGAATATCATGTTAAACCACCTTTTTAGCGTTGTTATAAGTCCCATTATGCACTCACGCCCCAGTATTTTATCTCACCCTGTCTACGTGCTTCTGCTGCTTCTTCAAGCGTGTCATGCCTGCCTAGATCAACTTTTTTATTATCTACATAGATTGTTGCTCTATATTTCCCTCTGTCCATGGAAACACCAGTAACACCAGTTGAATTTATTTTTTCCATTCTTTTGTTTCTTGCCTGCTGAGTCCATGTTGCCCATCTGCAATTTTCTGGCGAATAGTCCGAATTTGTGTCTATTCTATCAATACTCAAATTATCAGCATATCCATTTTCTAATGCCCATAGAACAAACGCTTCTGAACTTTTATTCCATTCTTTGCAAACCTTTATTCCTCTTCCGCCATAGTCTTCATAATCTTTGTCATTGGGGTTATTGCATCTCTGACGAATTCCCTGCCAGATTTTATATATTCGTCTATATTTTAGGCTATATCCTCTTTTAAGCATTAGTCCCTCTTCTCCTCCATAATGATTCTGTTGCGTATCTACAAGCATCGACTAAATGGTTGTTCTCGTCAGGATATCCACTTATAACGTTTCCATCTTTGTCTCTTTCATATTCGTACTCTGAAAACTCTTTGTAAGCGTTAGGTGTTCTTTTGGGGTCAATAACAATAGTTCTTGTCTGAAGCCATTTCATAGAATACTCCACACTTCCAGGCCCTTTTATCGCACCCCTTGCTGGAAGTCCAAAGTCTCTATAATCATTGATTGATTTAGGCTCCGCAGAATCGCAAGTAATAGTATAATCATCGTATTTTCTTTTTAGAATCTCGTCTGCTGATTTCCTATTACTCCATTTATTTTCGTAAATTTCATCAATGAGATATATCTTTTCAGTGTTATGATTGTAATACAAACGAATAAAAGCATACGGATCAGGGAAAAATCCCCAGTCACACCCCTGAAATATTTTGTCCATGTGACTGATCTCTTCATCTGTAATATCTCTGATTTCCAGATATTCAAATACGTTTCCGCCGTCACCATTTGGAACACCCAGGTATTCATGCTCATAGGCTTCTGGATTGATTTCTTTCAGATGCGCTGCATCGTCAATAAACTTCTGTCCGAGCCACTCCGCCGGAGCTTCCAGATAACTCGAATGATGGATAACTCTTTTCGGGTTAGGCGTGAGCTTGATCCTGTTTACCCAGTTTGATTTTGATTTTGGTGGGTTATATGATGAAAAATCATAGGATTCATCGCCACCACGAAGCACTGACTGATTAACAGAACGTTCCTGGGCATCTCCCTTCATTTGGTCTTTTTCTTCTTTCCAGAGGATTCCGATATATCCAAACTCCGGCTTAATAGATTTCAGTTTGGTTTCATCGTCCAGACCACGGAAATATATTGTCTGTCCCGTCTTAATATACTTGATCTCAAGTGGTGACACCTTGCATTCAAATTCTTCCATTAGCCCCAGTTCGTTGATAGCCCATTTCATGTTAGCATATACAGAATCTTTCAGAGTGCCAGCCACCTGTCTTGTAATGCAGGCGTGCATCTGAGGATTATTCTTGATAAGTTCAACAATCTTAAAAGCTACGAATGAAGATTTCAGACCGCCTCGGCCGCCCTCGAATACATATTCAATATTGGGCTTAATCTGTCGGTTAATATCCACGAATGCCTTGCCAAGTACTCTGGCAGGAAGTTCATATTTTTCATCATCGTCTTTTGAAGCTGCTGTTAGCTGCTCCCATTTTTCGATAGCCTGTATATTTCCATCTGCCGCTTTTTTATACAGAGAAGTTGCTACGACTGCCATGTTATTTGCGTCTTCGTCAGCAATCCCCATTTTTGCAAGTTTCTTTTTTGCAGTACTTGATGCAGGACTTTCGGCTATAATTTTTACATAATCAGAAAGGGCTTTTTTTTGTCGCCTAGAATATCCAGATGCAATACCGCCTTTTCGTCCGTTTCTCACGGCTTCCTCACGGCTTTGATTGCTTGTAAATGGTTTTAAATTTTCCTCGTTTGCCATCCTATCAACATCCAATCATATCCTTTCTGAATTAAAACACCCTAGCATAGCTATAGTTATATACACTATAATACCACACTAGGGGTTATATACCTCTACACCACTTTTAGTTTTTATAAATTTTATAATCTTCCGGTCAATTTTGCCAAGTGATAGTATTCTGCCATAGTCCTGCGCTTATATCCGTAGAAATCATTTTCGGATACTGGCATATCCCGGAATCGTTCCATTGTCCGATATCCTATACAGTTCACTATGCTGTCGTATATCTGCGTTTCTATGCCTGGTGCATATTTGATTGACACTTGCAGAAGATTATACTTGTCATTCTCGTCAAGGTGTCTGAAATGACTTTGAAGCGCCGGTATATCGTCCGGCGGCACTCCATAGTCGGTTAGTGTAGCTTTTCTAAGATTCATTTATTTCACCTTCTTCATTCAAACTCCAGTCACATGGCATACCTCGAAAACATTCTGGACAGTGTTCGTAGAATCCGCAGCCTTTGCAATCCGCTGGCTGTCCAGTACAATATTGCTGTAGTACGTGGTATGCTGATATAGCAAGGTTTGGCGTTATGTCTGGTGTAAGTTTGTCTGGCATATTTATCACTCCTCTCAAATCGTATAAACATGCTGTTTTGGTGCTACTTTTCCGCGTTTCTTTCCTTTTTCGAAAGGCTTTACAAATACTTTCTTACCGCTTTTGTACGTTCTGTAATGTCCTCTTACGCTCCAACATGGGCAGCTGATTTGACTATGTTTTACGGATTTTTGATATAGATTATTCTCTACAACATATTCAATCAAATCATCAAGAAGAAGAATTTTATTATCTTTTTTTGACAAATGATTTTTCCCCCTGCTATTGACTTTTCTGCTTCTATCTACTTTTCTTATAGCTTTTTCCCTTGATTCAATCTTTTCCATTATGGTTATCAATGCTCGTATTATGAGTGTACAATAGTCGTGGTCAATTTTTTCGTATCTCCGATATACTTCATCCTTGACATCCGTAACTTGTCCCACTATTATCTGCATGCCATATTTTTCTGAAAATTGAATATAATATGACACTTCCGGAAATTTATCTTCTTTTTCTGGTATAGGCTCTGGAACTACTACCATTCCTTCATCAAGCAATAACTCTCGACTGTAAAGTTGTATAAGTGCCTCATGTACTTTATCTCCATCAATCAATCTAAGAGTAAAATCAGAAAAAATAAATTTACATTTCAAAATATCACCAAGCTCTTTAAGTGGTTTCAAATCTTTTATTTCACAAACAATAGTAGGAAAGAAATAATCATCCATTCTGCATCTCCTCCAACTTCTTCTCTATTGGATTAATAATCTCTTCCAATACCTGCTGCTCATAATTTTCTTTCCAGAATTTTTCTCTTTTCCAAAACGGAACTTTTTTTAACTTCACCTATTAAATCAATACACGCCATAGCTGTCAGTGTTCCCCAGCATCCATCACATGCTCTTTCATTACACCAATTTGTGAATTCTTTAAATTTCATTTTTTGAGTTCCTCCAGCTTCTTTTTGGCTTCTTCGCGGGTGAGGAATACGTTTTCGCCAATTCTCCGGCTAAAAAATATTCTTTCACGCAAATTATCATCTATACAATAAAACCTTTTTACGTGGTCATTTATAGATATTTTAATAATTGTATTCTCGGCAATTGTTTTATTACTGTAATTAACACTATATAATGTTCCATTAAGCTTACACGGCAATCTCACAAGCAAACCCTGTTCTTCTAAGTCTTCGTAAGTTTTTAATTCTTGCAGAAGTTTATAATTTTCAGAGCGTATTTTCTCATTATCAAGTTCCAATTGTACAGCTACTTTCATTATGTGAGTGATTTCTTCTTCAAGTGTTAATCTCTCCATCTACTTCACCTCTCCTTATCGCTTGCTTTTATCGCTCGTTTTTATCGCTTGTTTCTGTAATTTCTCTCAAGCAGGTATTCCAACCAACCGCAATAATATTTTTTTGTGATTCTACATTATCAATTGGAACGATATACTCTTTTTTCTCCGGCAGTGGCTTCAATGGACACCAATCGGGCTTGCCTTGACAATATCCATGTTCACAATCAATTTTCTTCATGAGAATTGCGTCTTCATCATCATCTGAGATTGAACAACATGCTTCAACACCTTCATCTAATTCATAGCAGAATCTACAATCTAAGCAATTCTCTGGCGTGTCAATCACTAATACTGATTTACTCACTCGCTTCACTTCCTCTCAACATCAGGCTCAAAGTGTTATATCCCGGACAAGTTCTGACTCCGTTTCTGGTATCTCTTAATAATGCGCAATATGGATATAATGCCATGACCTCATAGATGTGTTCTGTGGCATCTTCGCCACACTGGTCCATGTATTTGAAGCACTTTCCCGGTCTAAGAAAGTACCTTGCGCATACATACGCTTTTGTCCCGAATCTTACGCTTGCACTACTCATTTGTGTTCCTCCTTCCTAGAAAATGGTTCAAATCTTCTTTTCTGTTTGACATTTGGATATTTCTCTCTGTCCACGTCACTCGTAAACATAGCCAATGGTCTGCACCATGTTACAAGTGGGTCTGTAAAACACTTGTAAATCACCATGATTTCATCAGATTCTGTATGTACTGCGATATCGGTGACAATATAGGTTCTTCCTTTGAAGTGCTTATATCTTCTTCCGACCATGCTATCTTTTAACTTTCCTAATGTCTCAACTGATACGTTGCTCATTCAGTTTCACCACCTTTCACAATTTCGATTGCTAAAGCTATCGTCTGTTCTTTTTCAATGTATTTCAGCCTTT
>OGIV01000527.1_pt1 | contig 28592 bp, 49 predicted proteins | sample 1571861 | NCBI WGS metagenome assembly OGIV01 (sample SAMEA2582099, study PRJEB24529) | metagenome | biome: Human gut stool | place: China | collected 2011 | reverse complement strand
GCGTATCTGTCTTCACATGCAACTAATCGCTATTTTATCCCGAACTGGGGTATAAGGATTTCATTCTGACCTACTACCTGTGGACGGACTATTTCTTGTCAGTTGATCAACGGGCAAAGAACATGATGCTTCGTACATGGGACGGACTGAAATGGTATATCACCTACTATGACGGAGACACTCAGCTTGGTAAACGCAATGACTGCTTCCTTGTATATGTATATACGACGGATAGAGATACTTACGACGCAGAGGCAAGTAAGTACGCCTTCGAGGGCCGTGATAGTTGGTTGTGGAACTTGGTGCTTGCTAACCTGCAAGATGATTTGAAGCGATGTGCGGCGAAGCTGAGGCAGGTAATGACCAACGAGCGTGTGCTCAATATGTTTAACAAGGAGCAAAGTGGCCATTGGTCAGACCGTGCATTTAACAAGTCTGGCGAGTTGAAATATATCAAGCCTGCCGTTCAGGTAATGTACGGCAAGTTGTGGCCGTTCATCTATGCCTTGCAGGGTTCTAACATCTCCCATCGTGAGTACTTCATCAAGAATCGTTTCGCATTGCTTGATGCTAAGTATGGGACGAGCAACTTCACTTCGGACAATGTTGACATGTACATTTCCCGCAATGCTGCCGATGCTGCTGATAGCGTAAAGATAACGGCCAACGAGGTGTATGCCTTCGGATATGGCACAAACAACTCCCCGAACATCGAAAACACGGGAATTGTCAAGGAGGGAGAGGTGGCCACGCTTACCATCAATGGCGCATATACAGTCAATGACCCGTTGAGAATGTACGGAGCAAGTAGAATGCGCGTGCTTGATATGACGGGCGCGGCCGATCACTTGAAGAATGGCCTTGACCTCGGCAAGTGTGATGTGCTGCGTGAGTTGAATTTGCAATCTGCTGGAACTGGCTCTACCGGATGGTGGCTTGTTCTGAATGCGTGCAAGTCTCTCAAGCGCATAAACCTTCGCAATCAGTCGCAGGCCAAGACGGGTAGCAATACGTCGAAAGAAATTGATCTTTCCAGTCAGACAAGGCTTGAATACCTTGACGCAAGGGGAACGAATGTTGAGAGCGTCAACTTTGCGAAGGGTGCTCCCGTCACGTCGGCCTATCTTCCTGGTACCATTACTTCGCTGAGGCTGGAATATTTGTCAAAGCTCACCCCGTCGGGCCTTTCAGTTGAAAGTTTCACCAATGTGAATACGTTTGTGTTCTCGGGCTGTCCCAACCTTGACTGGAAAACGCTGCTTGACAAGTGCGTTAATGTCAAAAGAATCCGCATCACGGGTATTGACATGGAGGGTGACGGCGCATTGCTTGACAAATACATGAATGTTGGCGGTGTTGATGAGGGAGGAAGTTATACGGACACCTGCGCCCTCGTGGGGTCGTATAGGCTCACCCGTTACGTTGACGACGAGACGTTTGCTGCATACGTCGCTCATTATCCCGAGCTCAATGTGAGCCAACCTGAATACACTATGATCAAGTTTGATGATAGTGTCTCAGATAGTGCCAACATTTCCAACATTGACAATGAGACGGGCTACGAATATGACAAGGCGTTTGTACCGAGTGGTCATATCGCAAAGATTCTGTCGAATCGCCATCGTGTCCTTACGAAGAAGACTGGCGTGAAGGAGGTTACTGTTTGCCAACTTCACGACAAGAATAGTAACTTCTTTGCCGATACGGCAGACGTGACAAAGGCCACACCCGCCAAGCTGACGGGTGAGATGGGTGATGTAATGATGCGAGAGCCGCATTATTGGTACAAAGGTATCAACGATATTCTCAACAAGGAAAAGTACTCATTGTTTAGCTCCCTCAAGAAGTGTCCCGCATCGTTTGATTTCAAAAAAATAGAGCTTGAATCCCTCACCGTAAAGAAGGGGTATGCGGTTCGTGCAAACCTTGATTACACAACGCTTGCTGAGGCAGAATCCGTGATGAGTTCGGATAGTTATGTAACTGTCGAAATCAGTGGGTACGAGCAGGTTAGATACCCGTCACTGCCGTCTGCCTTGTATGGCGCAGTTATGCTTGATGCTAACGGGACGATCGTTAAACGCATGAAGGCTTCATCGGATAGTGGTCTCATTGCCGGAATGTATTGCTTTACCAGCATACCAAAGAATGCCGTTACGCTCGCATTCACCATTGCCAATGATGCCCCATTTGATTATGTCCTCCTTACGAAGAGCGACAGAATAGAGGCCATTGAGCCTGACTGGGTTGAGCATGATGAATGTCTCGTTGGCGTTTATGAGGCCCTGCTGCGTGACGACTATCTCTATTCCATCAGCGGCGTGCAATCAACTGGTAATATCACCTGCGGAGACTTCAAAATTTATGCAAGAAACCGTGGCGCAGGATTCCAGTTGATAGACTGGGAAATGCACAAGGATGTTGGCAACCTATTCTTTGCCAAGTATGGCGAGCGTGATAGTCAAGGAACGTGCGGCGCAGGTACTTCTTCATACAGCCGTTCAACAGGTGCTTCCGACGCCACGGGCATGCAGGACACCAAACCTACCGCAAAGGATGGCGATACCCCGCCAATCATCAGCAATGATTCGTATCAAAATGCGAATGCGTATGTTCTCAAAAACGAAGACGACGAGGTGCGTACACCAATCGGGTCTCCCGTATGTATGGGTTATGAGAACTGGTATGGAAACAAAGCAGAGTGGATGGAGGTGTATTTCAACAAAGAAAAGGTTGATTACATTTGGCGTTCCGTTATGCCTGACGGTACGGAGCGTCAGATCCAGGGCATGAAGTCGTATGGTAGTCTCTATCCCAAATGTGTTGTTCATGGCAGGTTCATGGATATTGTCACGGCACGAGATGGAGGCTCACAGACCTCTAACTACTACGACAACTTCTATCAAAATGCTTCACCGTCCCGTGTGGTCTTTCGGTCGTACAGCGACGCGGGTGCGTATGGCGGTGTGTCGTATGCGAATGCGGATTACGGTTCCGCGTACGTCAATGCGAACTTCGGGTCTCGGCTTGCCTTCCGAGGAACAATCAAGGAGGCGTCTTCGGTGTCTCAGTTCTTGTCAATTAGCATGATAGCATGATGCGGAAAGTCGAAAAAGCGTCCATCCGTGGTGCGAGGCGGGATTCGTCCCGGCCTCCACCGTTTGGATGAATCAAAAAAGTGAAGGCGGATTTCCCAAGTAGTCCCGTGTGGTCTATCGGTCGAACAACAACGCGAATGCGAATGGCGGTGTGTCGTATGCGAATGCGAATAACGATTCCGCGAACGTCAATGCGAACATCGGGTCTCGGCTTGCGATCAATATTAACGTTTGTCTTAAACATATTTTGGCGTACAACGATGGGGACGTGTCCCCGATGTCGTGCCAATGGGAATGAGCCTCAGTAATAGCGTGAGCAATCACGGAAAACTGAAATATATAACGTGGGGTAGAGTTTAGTAGGGACAGAATGTCAGCCGAAAAAGTTAGGCCCCGAAAAATTGAAGGCAGAAAATGAAGCGTATAGGAAAAACGTCAAACCTAATTGGCGAGATAGTTGAGTATGGCAATATATCCAACTCAATTGATGTTGTCCTTCGTGGGCGTATGAGGAAGCTAACGAGAAATGGTCGTTATATCCTTGAACATCGTGACGAAGTGATTGCAAAGATTCAAAAAGAAATCAAGGATGGCGTGTTTCTAATAACGAGTTATACAGAAATGGAGGTGAAGGACGGAGGAAAAATTCGTAAAATTCAATTCGTCAACAGATATGAGGAGCGTATCGGCTGCAATGCAATCATGCGTGTTGTCGAGAAGCATGTTTTCGGACGATATATAAGAACAACTTCTGCAAGCATCAAGGGTAGGGGGATGCACGACCTCAAGGAATATATTCAAAAGGATATGGAACTTGACCCGGAAGGTACGAAGTACTGCTACAAATTCGACATAAGAAAGTTTTATGAGAGCGTGAATCAAGACTTTATGATGTATGCGCTTCGCCGTCTGTTCAAGGATAGGCGGCTACTTACTTTGTTTGAGCGATTTGTGCGACTGACACCAAATGGTCTAAGCATTGGCCTCCGAAGCTCGCAGGGGTTTGGCAATATGCTTTTATCTTTATTCCTCGACCATTACCTTAAAGATCAATTCGGGGTTAAGTACTTCTACCGATATTGTGATGACGGTGTTGTTCTCGAAGGAAGCAAGAAAAAGTTATGGATGATACGGAACATCGTACATGAATGTTCTGAATTTATGCAACTTGCCATAAAGCCAGATGAGAGAGTGTTTCCAACATGCCAAGGGATAGATTTTCTCGGTTTCGTGATATACAAGCATGATTATGTTAGGCTTCGTAAGAGAAACAAGAAAAATGCTGCAAGAAAGCTGCATCGTGTTAAGAGTAAAAAGAGAAGGCTGGAGGTGATAGCTGCATTGTATGGCCAATGCAAGCATGCCAACTGTCACAATTTGTTTTACAAGTTAAGTGGTATCAAAATGAATGAATACAAGAAATTAAGTAGAACGGGCATTAAGCCCAAGTACGAGGATGGAAAGAAACGCTTTGACGGCAAAGAGGTCAACCTTGCTGATCTTGTAGGCGAGGAGTTTGTTGTGGTAGATTACGAGGTCGGACTAAAGACCAAGGTGCAACGAAAGGAATATGATGAGGCCGTGGCCCGCCAGCGCAAGGAGTTGGAGAACTATACTACGCACAATATTACTCCGCCCAAAGGGTTCGTCTATCCTGATCAAGTGCCATTGCCTGTAGGTAAATATCTCATTTCTATCATTCGCAATGTTGGCACTCCTAACGAGTGTCTCGTCAAAGTGTTCACGGGAGACGGAGAAAACAAGTCTATCCTTGACCAAATGAGGGAGCTACACCTTCTTAAAGAGGATGGTGATAGTGAAGACGCAAAGAAGGGCGTGTGTTGCAGCGTCAAAACGGTTCGCTGTAAGGGATTTAATAGATATGTCTTATGCTAAAACTTTAAGATTATGGTAATGAAAGTAAATGGTTGCATTGGTGTGTTGCCAATTGAGTGTGTGAACCCACGCAAGAACAAATGGAAAGTCCGTTGGAATATCACGGAGAAGGAGGACGGCTCTTCCGACTGGTACGAGCAGGACTATGGCCACAAGCCTACATTGGAGGAGATTCGAGATACGATCGTTAAGTTCCACAATGGCCAAGTGGATGCAAAGATTCTATCTGGATTCTCCTGGAAAGACATGCCTGTGTGGCTGTCGTCAGAGAATCAGTTCAACTACAAGGCGTCCTTCGACTTGGCCGTACAAACCAATGGTCAAAATCTCCCCGTGCGTTTCAAGTTCGGAACGGATAAAGCCCCAAAGTACTACGACTTCAAAACGGTTGATGAGCTCTCGGACTTCTACACAAGTGCCATCAAATTCATCAATGATACGCTACAAGAGGGATGGGCCGAGAAGGATAGTGTTGACTTTTCTGTTTACTCAATATAATTTCAGAAAGTATGAAGAAAATTTTCAAATGGTTTCTTGCCAGTAATCGCTATAAGCATTTTATTGGCGGATTTGTGATTGGAGTAGGCGCAGATAGTACCTATTGTGCTATGTATGCTGGTTGTGGCGTGGCTGCGGCCCTGGAGTTGAAGGATCGTCTTTGGGGTGGCAAGTGGGATTGGATAGACTTTGGATGCACGGTTGCAGGAGTGGTATTGGGCCGTATTGCCATGGTGTATTTGTGTAAGGTTTTGTGAATTGATAGACCGCTATCTTGTGTCGTAAAGACCTGAGATGGCGGTCTTTGCAAAGTTTAACCGTTAAACTTTGTGTAAAACGGATTTATGATATGTAATTTGTTTAATTTTGCAGTATTAACCAGTAATTCTATGTGATTATGAATAAGGAGCAAGAAGAACAAGCCCTTCGGGTTTTACGAGACCTTGATATAAGCGAAGTGATGTCTCTATTGCTTCGTGGTAGTAATAGGTACAACAAGCGTATCTTGAAGTTTTTTAGGTGGTTTTGCAAATACGTACCTATCTTCATCATGATATTCCATTCCTATGGAGTTTTTATGTTTAGCCAGCATCCCAGGGAGATGTTTATTTCGATAAGCGAGAATATGGCTTGCTATAGTTTTATTTACTTCATGGTTTATATATTACCTATGGTAATTATTTTCGCAAGTCGTTTCTTTTGGCTATGCTGGAAGTATAGAATACCGTTCTTTTACTTCTTTGGTGTGAACTCTATCCATATAGCGCCTTACGACCTTGGCGTCTTTAGCGGAACGGTGGGTAACGGCGCATTGACGATAGACCTGCCGGACAACATCGTTACCTCTATTTTGTTCGGCAGCAAGAAAAGTATTCAGTTCACGACAGATGATTTTGCTGAGCTGAAAAAATTGATAACAGAATAATTCAGTGATTATGAAAAGGATTTTTGAGCAAGTAGTTGCCTGTGATGATCAGCAGGTAAAGAACAATGTGATACGCATCTTGGCTGACAGTTGCGAAATAGGGATGAATGGCGAAGCGTTTCTTGAGACGCTTCGAGAGGTGAAGAGTGAACTCGGCGAGTGCATCTATGACGAAGACATGGCCATGCTACACCTGTGCCTTATCAAGAACGTTCATTGCAAAGAGGCCGCAATTTCCAATTATAACTCAATCAAAGACACAAACATCTCTTGTTGGGATTTTGTTGTCCTTTGGGGAGAAATGGTCAAACGTCATGGTGAGAAAATACGCCGATGGTTTCCGCATATCAAGGAGCTCGATTTTGAGCAAAAGATCCTTGATGAGTGCAAAAACTATCTTTCTTCGGGCAAAAAGCCATTCTATGACTTGAACTTATAATGTTTCTTTGTCGTTACCTTGGATGTTTGAAATTTTCTTATTAAATTTGTACGAAAAATTTTATCAACAATTATTCAAGGTAACGACAATGAAAGAAGTATTGATTACATTCATGAACGAGCATTTCTATCAGACCTCACTGTTGATATTCCTATGCTTCCTCGGAATCATTGTGTCTATGGCAGTGGATTTGATTGCAGGTGTCCGCAAGGCCCGCGAACTTGGCCGGGCAAGTACAAGTACGGGCTACAAGAAGTCATGCACGAAGGCGATTAAGTATTTTTGCCCGTTCTTTGTAGCGATGTGCATAGACATCATCACATGCGTCATTATTCCCGTCCCATTTTTCTCTATGACGTGGGCCTGCTGGGTCGTGTTTTGTGAGTTCAAGAGTGTCAGAGAAAAGGCGTGGGAGAAAGAGGAAATACGCAAGCAGGATAGGACGATGCAGGTGATCCTTGAAAATAAGGATGACATTGCCAAGGCAGTAGTCGATATTCTGCGCCACAGAGAAGAAAAGGAGGCTGAATCATGATCATCACCATTGACAGAGCCTGGAAGAAGGCGGGATATACTATAAGCCGCATCTATGTGAACGGAATGTTGTTTGGGTGTAATGCCTTGGAGGACACGGATAGGGGTCTCAGAAGTGACATGCCTCTATCCGAAATCAAGGCAAAGAAGGTGTATGGCCAGACTGCTATCCCGAGTGGCGAGTATGAATGCGCCTACACCTATTCCGCTCGGTTCAAGAAGATGCTACCCTTGCTACTGAACGTAAAGGGATTTGAGGGGGTTCGTATTCATTCTGGCAACTCGGCAAAAGACACAGAGGGGTGCATCCTTTGTGGCAAAAACGACAAAGTGGGGTGGGTGAGCGATTCGAGATTTTGGACCAACAAGTTGATTCAGACGATGAAGACTGCTTGGGACAAAAAGGAGAAAGTAATCATCAAAATCAAATAGCGTATGAGAAGCAAGTTGTTTATTCTTTTTGCGGTTATAGTCGTTTGTACTGTGCTTTTAGGGTGCAAAACGACAAAGTATGTTCCGGTCACTATGACGGAATATAGAGACCGCTATATCCATCAAACGGATAGCTTTGTAAAGACGGATTCTGTATGGGTGCATGACAGTGTGTCTGTTGTGGTCCGTGGCGATACGATATTCAATGACCGTTGGCACTACAAGCTCAAGGACAGAATCGTCTATAAAAGCAAAACAGACACGATTCGCGTAAAGGATTCTGTTCCGTATAAGGTAGAAGTACCCGTTGAAAAGGTTGTCTATAAAGAGAAGAAAACTGGATTCTTTCAAATTGTGTCCGAGACAATCGGAAATATTGCGATAGGATTCATACTCTTCTTTGCAATATCATTCGTGCTCAAGTACGTCTTAGGCGGAAAAAGGCGATGCGAAAATGAGTAATATACGAAGACGGGTGGGGTAGTAGCCGTTAAGCCAAACCCCACCTATGTTTCCTATTCGTCTCTATTGAGCTCGAACCGAATATATAAAGAGAACACAAGCCAAATGATACCGATTGTAATGCGGTCTCCGTGTCGATCAATTCCTATGCATGGAAGGAGAAAGAATTGCCAATGTCTCTTTTTGACGAAAGTTCTTGCTATAACAATCATGTTTGTACCTATTTTCCAGTCGAGCCATAGCCGTTGTGTCCCCTCTCCGTTTGTTCCAACTCTTCACACTCAACAAATTCTATTGTAGTGGTAGCGTCTATGTGCATCTTGCACACCCTATCGCCCACCTTGTAGCGCGGCATATTGGGCATGACGTGATAGAATACGGCAGATATTTCACCCGTGTAAATATCGTCAATAGTACCTATTCCGTTACTGAGAACCATACCTGTCTTCCATACAGAAGAACGGGCACGAAACGAGAAACATGGTATTGTGTTGCCTCTCGTGATTTTCTCTCTCTGTAAGGCAAACCCGAGGCCGTATTTCCACACATTAGGCGCAACCTCCTCTTCTGAAACCGCCACGCAGTCATAGCAGAAATCTCTATCGTACTTTTTGTATGGGACAACAGCCTTTGGGTCAACAATTTTGATCTTTACTTTCATAAATGTGTTTTCGTTTTATTGTTTGAGAATTAAATACTTATTTGCTTTCTTTGTTTTCGCTCGCTATTCTTTGTTGATGTGCGTAGAGGTCAAGAAACTCTATTTTCTCACCAATCTTTTTTTGAAGTTCCTCCAGATAGGTGCGCTCGTAAAGCCTTGCGTATTCCGTACATTCTACATTGAATCTGAACATCAGCTTGGTGACCTCTTCCTCAATGTGCTTCTTATCTTTTTTCGTTAGTTCCATCTTATATAAGTTCAAAATCGTAAACGAAAACCCAAGGATTGCTCTCCCATGTGTACTTGCCGCTGATTTTGTCTATCAAAGCAGTGTAGGCTTCTTTCGCTGTTCTGAACGAGGAGTTGGCAAGACCGTGATACCAATACGTCACGCCTTCAAGTCCTACGTTGTCGTCACGCCAAATGCCTTCTTTCAGGCAATCTTCTTCGCTGATGTCTTGCAGACGTTCAATGCTGACGCGTGTTATCTGAATGCTCCGATGAAGCATTTCTGTATCGTATCTTACTAATGGTGGTGCAATTATTCGTTGGCGATCACCAACATAGTCCGAAGAATCAACGTCTATCGTCCTTTTTAAAACTCCAATGGCTAACGCCTCTCCTGCTTTGTAATGCGCTTTTGCAACCTCAATGTTTTCGGAAAATACGGTAAGCAAGCCATCTTTATCATCAGTGCAAAAAGATATTTCCATGTCTCCAGAGCAAGCATGGTCTCTCATCTGCGTTTTTATTCCGTTCAAAACGCTACTTGTTTCGTTGAAAACGTTGTTAAATATAATAGTACGCATTTCTTTACCAATTATTACTTCTTTGTCAAGAAAAAGTCTGCCCAAAGGTTGACGAACTGTTTGCCGCAGTAATCTGCGAGTTGTTGGCTCTTAAGGCAAAGGCGAGAAGCGCAGTTCGAAACATAAGATTCTATGACATTTTCTGAGACCGAATGGCTGAAGCCTGCCCAGTCTCCTGGATATCTGTCTATTAAGTGTCGCTTGGCTTTCAGATCGTCACTCATCAATGATAGTTCTTCCTTGCTCCATAATAAGAACACAGGATTCCAACGTTCCTCGCCTTCTGTGAACTGAGGTTCCCAACCCTCATTTAGTGCTTTACAGATTACCCGTAGCTTCATGTATGCAATCACATCGGCTGGCTCGTTATCGCACTTGATAAAATACATACTTGGGTCGATACATACTTCACGGCAAGCATCCCTAAAAGTCTTCACTCGATCAGTGACTGGAAGAGCTTTTTTGAATTGAGGGAATAAAGCAATAATACCATTCTTCACTTTATCATCTGCCTCGTCAAAAGCACGCTTTATATCTTCAACCTTGACTTCTATAGTTTTTTCCATTTTGATTTTACATTCTAATTAAGTCTTCAATACAGACAAGCACGGCAAACTGGTGTTTTGTCGGGGTTTTCACCCGTAGTTTTTTCCAACGTCATTGCGGACGCTCCTTGTCTTGATGATTAGTCTTACCTAACAAATCAAGACTTGAAACCTGTGCTGAATTGTCTAAGCAGTTATTGATATTTTACGGCTACAGCAAATGCCAACCAGTCTAAAACGGCTCAACATCGTACCGTGCTTGCTGCATTGAGAGACTTTGTTAATTACTTACTCGCAAATGATAGCGAGCTGACCGCAGGCCGCACCGTTTTCGATTTCAGCCTTTGTCGCAATGGCCACTGCATAATCGTAGCCCATTGCCTCCAATTGATCCTTAATTGCATTCATACTTAGTAATCTCCTTTTCTTTAAATGATTTATAATATAATAGCTTAAAGCCTAATTTGATCAAAACATTGATGTAATCTCTATACTGTTTACTGATAAAGATTTCATTGTTGTTGCCAACAAATCTATACCACAAATTGTCAAGAAATACATTTGTCTTATAATGACCTTTATTGCAGTCAATGACAACTAACATCCCACCTACCTTCAGATACTTCTTCAAGGTTGTGAAGGTCCTCTGTAAATCTGGGATATGATGAACTACGTTTCTTAGATAAAATACATCTACTGATTTTTCTCTAAGTCCGACAATCTCATCTTTCCCATCATACTGGAAGTCCAATTGTGGGAAAGTCGTTATATCGCAAGTTTTATATCCAGCCTTTGGATTATAGCCACTTCCGAAATCAATGCACAATTTTGTCATCATCAATATGATTGTTTCTTCTTACAAGCTCGTTGTTCTTAACGGCCTTGCAGTACTTTTCCCAATCACAGAAATTTCCAAGAGGAGTTACGATAATATCGCTTCTGTTGTACTTCCCATAATTGCCAAATACTCCAAATGTATGGCCATTCCACTTGTAATCGTAAAACCCATATCCGTCATCGCCAACCTTTACAGAACCTTCTGGGAGTCTTATCTCGCCATATCTGGCCTGTAAATCTTCACAGACAATGCTATAGAAGCCATCTGACAGTATTGTTTCCAGCAGTTGTGGATTCAAGCTTTCCTTGCACTTAGGAATATTTATTCTTGTGTTTGGAATAATCCCCTTACACAGAAGTGCTATGTCTCTACGTCTTTCGTACTGTTCGATAGAAGACACACTGATAGCAACCTCAGTTAATCCAGCATTTTTCAATGCTATGATGATGTCCTCATTAAGTAGTATTCCATTTGTAACAAGGCAAATACCATCAGATGTATAGTTGCTGACTATCTTTACAATCTTCACCAGTTCTGGGTTAAGCAAGCTTTCGCCTCCCATGATAGTTGCTCTTTTTAGAACACCAACCTTCTTCAATGTTCCCTCCATCTTATCACAATTCAGTCGCAACGGTGACTTGAACTTTTGATAACAGAAGTAACAGTTCCCGTTTACTCCTGTACTTTCGTTCATGTTGCAATTCAGATTTGTGATAATTCTATATCTGAAAATACCTTTTTTCATACCAAGTTAATTCCTTTTACAACACCGTTTCCAAGGTGATTTTTTTCAGAAATGTTGTTAGGATTGATGGGGGACAACTTTACGAAAAAATGTTCCTTATCAAACCATTCTTTCAGCTTTTCTGCATCGAAGTCAGAAGTATCAACAAGAGTGAGGTTGATTGTCGTTTTCAGATTACTCTGTGTACGTATCTGACCAAGCTCTTTGATTGACATCTTGTTCTTATACGGAATGAGCCAGTTGCGCTTCTCGTCATCGAATGAGTGAAGACTTATCTGGAGGGTGATATTTCCCTTAATGAATGAAAAATCGCTCCCCTTAATACCAATCGTTGACACATAGTGATGTGTGTTTGGGTATTTTTCTGTGATGATACGGATGGCTTCTTTCACAGCTTCGATATTCAAGAACGGCTCACCCATACGAGTGTAGTTGATCTTAAACTCCTTTGCCTTAGTTGGCTCTGCGCCTCCAGCATGACTGATAGCAAATTCAACCTGGTCAACAATTTCGTTAGCAGTAAGGTTGCGATAACGCTTCATGTTTCCGGTTGCGCAAAACTTACAACGAACTGGGCATCCAGACATTGTTGACACACCAATCATCCAGCGTTCTGTGCGGTCTCCAAGCTCATTGTTGTCTAACTTGTTTTGGCGTCTGCCTATTGCGTCTTTAGTGTAATAAGGCAAGAAAGTGTCTGTGGTCTCAACAAGAAATCCATCTTCTAACTGGAGGCAATATACGACGCCGTTCTTAAATGTTTTCCTTCTTAATTCGTTCATAATTCAATATTAAAATGATGCCACCGTCCATAACAAATCGTTTAGGACGGGCGCATGTTATTTACTTACTCGTAACTCTTGCTTCAAGTTGATTGATGATGTTGTCAATCGTCTGACCACTGTAATCGATGGCCACTTCTTTCAGGACGGCAATTTGTGCCGTCAGTCTGATATATTCTGAATTTGTCATAACTATTCTTATTTAAGTTCTACTGGCTCATCATCCCAAGATAATTCTCTTCCAACGAGCTTCTTGATACTACCTTTTGGAAGATTTATACAACCACAATATTTGTCATCTGTCCATTCATGTGTAAATATGTCATTTTCATCAAAATGGAACTCGTTTTTGTAAATACTTCTATGTGGTTTATTGTTGAATACAACTTCTTCGCCATTAAATCCTACACATACCCATGCCATAACTATTCCTCCACTTTTACACCGAATGGAGTACCATCGGCAAAGGTGTTGTCTTGATAGCTATTTTTTGAAGCCAGCAGGATGCAGCTATCATCCTTATCTGCCAAGCCTACATAATCGTCGTTGACATAAACGATATTAAAATAACCTTCTTTGCATTTTATCCACCCAAACGGCTGATGTTTCAACATTTCCTCCCAGCACTCTTCTTCGTTCTTAAATGGACGGTATTTGGATTCTGGCTTTATACGGAAGTCACATGTACTTAGTATGATGGGAAGATACTGTATGTCATTTTCCTCAAATGTGCACCATTTTTTACCTTCTTTCGTTTTTATCTCAATCGGTTTTCCTTCCGCATACGCTTGTATTATAGGCAGAAGTTCTTTTACTTGTTGTCTGTTCATTGTTAGTCCTCTAATTTCTTGATCAATAAATTACTTTTCTTATTAAATGGTTTATAACCACTACGGAGATACCAATCTATAACAAATCTATCAGATTCATCTTTATTAAATTCCAATCCGATTGTCTTCACTCCATTCCACTTAGCCTGTTGTTCTGCGAGTTGTAATAGGCTTTTTGCAACACCATTTCTTCTATGATTATTATCTACAAAGAGGTTATATATTAGAGCATCAGCTTTGCCGGAAATATCACTAACATATAATGGAATGGATATTTGAACTGAACCAAAATTTTCTTCATCAATTATTAAAATTCTGATTTCGTCCTTCCACGTCTGCTTTTGTATTATCTTTTTGTCGATCATTTGTTTTCAATCAATTCTGGGTTGTCATATATGTTGCCTATCACTTTTGCCTCCATGTACGGCCAAGCAATCAAATGTGACCACATGCGAGGATCGTCATTCTTAGCACCAATGAGACGAGCAACATAAGCTGATACTCTGACAGAGTATTCGATGACGTATTCGAGCTCTCTATCATCGTAAAAATGCACTATGTCGCCCTCGAAAATTAAATTGCTATTATAGTCAGCAAAGCCAATGTGCTCCCCGATAGTGTTTTCATCAACTTCATAGTATGTTCCAGCTAATCCGTTGTGTATATATACTTTTTCATCTAAATGAACGAGGTCTCCAAAGACCCATTCTTTGTCAGATGCTCTTTTTGCCCTAAACAAATAATCTTTACTCATAATGCATGGCATAATTGCAAAAGGTTCTAAGAACTCATATCTTGGAACATTAATCGGATCTTCCATCATACTGCACTGAATTGTGATATTATTACTTTTTAAACTTCTCAAAATAGAACACCACGGGGTTGTCGAAGTGTTCCTCCACAAGGCCATAGGCCAGCGACATCCTCATTTGGAACTTCGCCGCACCGTTCATCAATCCCTCGGCCTGCTGCTTGATTGCGGCCCTAAACTCTTCGAGCCTCATTGTGCCCTTTCTGAAATTGCAGGCCCTGCAAGCGGGCATGTAGTTTGGAAGGGCATCCTCGCCATGAACCACCACGCTCTTGCCCGTCTCTTCATCATAGCGGGCATAACCGCCACGGTTCTTGGCAACGAGGTGGTCAACCTGCATTTCCTCGTACTTGATGGGCTTGCCACAGTAGGCGCAATGGCCGTCGTACTTGTTATAGACCTTGATGCGAACTTCTTTCTTCATCTAATCTTTTTGTTAGTAAGAAGTCTATTTGGCACAGTGTGTCGCAAAGGCTTCTTCGATAACGTATCAGCGTCTTATTATCAATGAACCTTAGGCCACTTCCGTTAATGGTTATAATTCCATTACTTTCTTTGTTGACCCTTAAATGTGGCTCGGTCATGCTTCTATTATCGTTCCGTTTAAACATTGTTGTTTGTTTTAGATTTCAAGTGCCGCGTCAATACCAATTGCACAAAGGAGGTGTTGAAGCTCATGTACATACCGAATTTTGCACACAAGAACTGAACATGGAAGCCCTTTTGATCCTACCCATTCGCAATGTGTGCGTTCGATAAAGAAATATTGGAAAAGGGAATCACCAAGATATTTGATGTAGCTTTTTGGGGGCTCTTTAGAATTAAACCCATTCTTTTCGAGGATTGCTGGTGTAAGTGGAATACCTTCAATATCACAGCTCCCTACTCCTTGTGGCATTTCATAACTATTGATAGGTCTCAATTCAACTATTCCCCTTTGTTTCTTACAGTAAAACACATTACTGACTGCAACTACAGTACATATTGTGCCTTTATCAAATGCACACTTGGCACTTACCCTTACAAGGTCGCCTATTCTAAGGTTTTCTGGTTTAATCATATCTCTTATTTTTGTATTTTAAAGGAAAACCTTGTTGTAAAGGTCGGCGAATTGCCTGCCGAATTGCGCAGCTCGCACAGACGATTTGAAGCAAAGCCGAGCGCCTAAATTTGCATCAGCATCCGTCGTTGAGTAAAACGTATTCGCATATACGAACCCCGATGAATCATTTTTGTACTTGAACCAAGGAAAGTACTTCTCTTGTTTCCTATCCGAGAAATCGGGTACAAATCCATCTTCCTTGTTCCACGCCTGTGCGATGGTAAACAGTTTGTTCAAGGCTATCAACGCCTCAATGTGCTTGGGGTTGATTTCATCAATAAAATGCGCCACGTCTTTAAGGCTAATTGCGCCTCCTCCAACCAACCTCTGTGTTACTGCAAGACCATCGTTTGGCTTTAATCCAAGAGCCTTCCTTGCACTCTCAAAGTCCGTGATTACTTCGCTCACGTCCTTGCATTCCTCTTCTTCAATGATGAAGTCAAACGGTGATACCCAACCTTCGTCATATCTGCACAAAGCGCCACCGTCGTTATGGTCTAAAAGATAGTCCCACAACGTTTCCCCAGCTTCTTTGCTTGAAGCGTGGACGGCTTTCATCACATGTTGCTCGCTTCCGTCCGAGTTTTTAATAATATATTTTTTCATTTTCTTTTTGTTTTGATATAATTCTTTTTAGCGTAAATACATAATTACATTATATACCCGTTATTTCAGACAGGGACGAACCCTGGAGGCACAGTGCTTTCTGTAGAAGTTGCAGATGCTGCCGCCACCACAGCTCGCGTACCATGCGTAGTACGAGGTATATTCGGTGCTTGACCAGTACCAGGCACTTTTTAACATTTCTCCACACACATAGTCAAGGGCTTCTTGTACCCTTTTGAAGAACATCAATACGAGCAGCCATTCTCCTTGGGAGGGAATGTACTGGTTTTCGGCAAGAGGAATTTTACAGCCACGGCGCATTAGACTTTCCGTATGCTTCTTTCCGTCGAGGTCGTTGTAAGCATCAAAATTGCTCGTAATAAAAGCCTTTTTATCTTCCTCCGTGTCATTATTGTTATTCATCAGCAGAGGAAATTCCTTGACGAACTCGTCATCATCATCTTCCACATCGAACTTTGCAATGCAGGTATGACGCTCTCCAAGGTGTATTGCGACACCAACAACATTTTCCTTCTTGTTCTTTCCGTTAAACCACTCTTCGTGGCCATCTTCATAACGAAGGTACACCCCGTCTTTATGATGCTTGATAGCCTCGGTTTCATTTCCAATAATGAAATCATAAGCCTCATTGGCCCGTTCCACATTGTATTCGTTCTTTTCAACCAAATACTTCCTTAATTCTTGATTCTCTGTCATAGCTATTTTATTTATTCATTTCGCTTCTTTTCCATTGCGCGAACAAAGCGCACTTCATGCAATCGCAATCACAAAGCGGGTTGCGATAGCAAGCCTTATCTAACTCGTACTCCGTCATGCGTTATTCGCCCAATAAATAATCAACATACAAATCGGCAAACTGTTTTCCTGCATATTCAGCAAGCTCGCTTGTTTTAAAGGCAAGCCGAGACCTGATGCGCACAGTCGTTGTATCGCAATTCGTAAACGCAAGCGACACACCGCCAGTCTCATTCGAGTTGTAGAGCGTCCGATAGACCAAACTGGTCTTTTCTTCTTCCGACATGTTCCTAATCTCATTATCGGTATAAAGGAAAAAACATGGAAAGTATCGTTTCTCGCCTTTTATGAATTTTGGATACCACCCCTCGTTAAGTGCTGCCGTTATAACGCACAACTGTGAATAATGTTTCATGTTGTAAGTAGTTTTGTTATTGTTAATAACGTTATACTCTTTGACCAAAGGATGGTCTTTCCCAAGCTCTTTCAAGGCATCACTTAAAGTTTTAACCCTTTCAAAAATGCTCTTCTGTCTGAATGTTTCCACGCCAAACAATAGTTCAAGCACCTTCTTTTCCTTTTTGCTTCCCTGCTTGTAGGCGTTAATAGCCTTCTCTTTGTCAATGTTCAAAGTATTCATGTCTTTATTTGTTATGGCAGCGGGTGCAATACCCGCCGCCCGTTGTTATTATAGATTCACAATGTCATCTACATAAGCCCACGCAACAAATTCAAAAAAGCGACAATATTCGCAAAGACTACTCCATATAGAACTGATTTCGTCATATTTCATGAGAAAAATGTCGTTGTCTGAATTGAGCAAGTAAATATCCACATCCCGAGTTGCTGGTTCTTCGTTCGGATCGTGCCAAATCTTTGATTTTTTCATTGTTATTTTGGTTAATACGACTTTCCGTGCTTGGGCGGGCGTGCTGCGTTGTACTTCATTCTCTCTTTGATGTGCCACTCCAAATAAACTCCCATGTACTCGGCCCACTTGGTAACGAACTCAACTCCTAATCGGATGCGGTCCTCAATTTCTAAATGGCTACACAGCCCCTTTGTCAAATCGTATGCGCTCTCTACAAATGTGAACTTTTGAAACGGGTAGTCATCAATGCAGATGTCATCCTCTTTAAAGTGCATATTCAACGCTCCTGCAAGGTCGCAGAGGCGTATTATCACGTTCGCCATTTCGTCCTCCACGGTGTCCTCGATGAATGCAGAAAAAGACCTTCCACCTTTGCCATTGTACGCAGCATAGTTGGCATAACATCTCGTTCTGTGAGCATCCACCATTTTGCAAATCTCCGAAATAATAAGCATTAAGCAATGCATCTTGCCCACAGGCAATTCCCAAAAACCGTGCTTCACGGCGTTGGCGTGGGCTTCTTTTGCTAACTTGTTGTAATCCATGTTCTTTCAATTTCTATATCGTTTTACCAAACGTATTTCGTTTTTGGATAGCGCATATTTGCTACTATTCTGTTTACCATGTTGAAGGCTAACTTTGCGGAGTTTGTTTCGAGGAAAACGTACCGTTTGTGAGATTCTTCCTTGCGCACCTCTAAACCATGTTCTCCGTTTTTGTAATATGGATTGTTCACAAGAACTATGTATTTTCTGTAGACGTCCAATCTGCCATCAAATTCAATTGTAACAAAATCTTTGTTCCTAAGATACAAATTGTAAATGAAATGGTCATCATTTGGGTCTAACAAAAGCACATTTATCCCTTCGCAAAAACGGAACTTGCTAAACTCCTTCCGTATGTCGAAGTCCTTGCCCATCGTATCAGTCACGACCCCAACGTTCTGTCCTTCCAGCCTCTTTGCGCATTCATACACTTGCGAATCGCTTGTGTAATTTACTCCAGCGTGCAACTCTTTCCCATGATAGCCCCTCAGCATGTTGTTTGCCAAGCAAGCAACCGCATCAGAATATACTGTAATACTGTATTTTTCCATATTCTTTGTTTTAGGCCCTGTAATGAACGATAATTACTTTACCCTATAAAGCACCCACGGATCGCTCGTTCATACCCTGTACGCCATCTATCGGCTTACTCGCACCCATACTTCTCGCACCATGCCTTTTTCTTTTCATAGAAGGCTCGCTTGTCATTGTTAAACTGTTCGCACAAGTATTCGAGCTCTGCGCCCCACTGGTCAGAAACGGCACGCACGTCAAAGTCACCGTATCGGTTAATGAGCACAAATTTAATTACCTGCAAATTGCTCTCGTTTACACGGACAAGAGCATCGCTTGCCTCGCAGTGGACGAACGTAATGCCCAAACTCTCAAGATCATCCATTGTGATGGCCGACAGCTTTTTTGTATCTCCGATTTTCATTTTATTGATGTGTTAGTGTATGCCCCGTAGCAGGGAATACGGTTCTTTTTAAATGCCCAAATAATTAGCATACAGTTTGCCAAACTGTTTTCCTGCATATTCAGCAAGCTCGCTTGTTTTAAAGGCAAGCCGAGACCTGATGCGCACAGTCGTTGTATCGCAATTCGTAAACGCAAGCGACACACCGCCACTCGCATAGTCGCACGACTGATAGACCACACGGGACTTTTCTTCTTTCGACATGTTCCTAATCTCTTTATCGGTATAAAGGAAAAAACATGGAGAGTATCGTTTCTCGCCTTTTATGAATTTCGGTGTCCACCCTTCATTAAGTGCCGCTGTAACAATGCACAGCTTTGAATAAGCTATCAAGTTTGATGTTACATCTGCCTTGCAAAGTGCCTTGTACTCTTTGACTAAAGGATGAAACGGCTTGAGCTCTTTTAAGGCATCCTCAAATGTCTTAACCCTGTCCATGACGGTCTTTGGCTTTAATGTTTCCACACCAAACAATAGTTCAAGAACCTGCTTCTGTTCGTCACTTCCAACCCGGTAGGCGTTAATCGCCTTCTCTTTTTCAATGTTTAATATCTCCATATCTTTAACGCTTATGTTTTACACTACTGAGAACGGGAAAACTATAACTCTTCCAGTTTCTTGTTAATACTTTCTATGCACCTTTCTATGGACTTTTCAAACTCATATCGCAAAATATCCGGAACACGAATCCCATCGGTAAATGACGGTGTAACAATCCTCCATGTGTGCAAATGGTCACAACCAATAGCACTTTGAAACACTCGAAGTTCATCACGTTGATTGCTCAACTCCAATACCTTTTTTATTTTATCTTCTGTCATTGTCTTTGTATATTTAATTGTTATTTAATTGCGTAACAGATGAACCTTTACGACCTTGTTAACCATATTGGGTTGGGACTTGTTCATACTATCCATTATGCGACACTCCAATTCTGTTTGTGTCTCATACTTTTTGCGAATGGGGGGGGTGAGTAAATCAGCAATGACCCTTTGGCCGTTACTCATTGTCAATACTGCTTTCATATTGTTTTATCATTTAGTATGTTTCAATAGAGACGATAGGCTTTCCGCTCATGGTCTCAGCCTTTTCTATTGCGTCAGGATAATTAGCTGCCCGGAGCCTCATGATACTTCCGTCTATCAGCTCAATCTTGAATCTTTTTGTTTTACTCCTTCCCATCGTTTCCACTCTTAGATTCCACAAATGCTCCCATGCTTGAGAGCAACTTCTTCTTGTTTTCGTCCATATCCTCAAACGCCTCGGCAACTGCGCTTTCCTCGGCTTCTTCGCTCAGTGTCGTTTCGCACAGATCGTTCACCAAGTATTCAGTCGCGCTTTTCACCTCTTCTTCGTGTTGATTGACATCAAAGCCCCAGTTCTCTTTTAGCAATCTTTCGGCAAGCTGAATAATGTCGTCAATGAGGTATGTTCTGAGCGATTCTTTGAGATTGACGCCACGACATTCCTTGGTTATGTCAATTATCTTGTCCATGACCGCACATTCGGAGCATGCGAGAACATATACAAGTCCGACAAAAGACGCATCGAGAGCCTTTTCCGCATCCATGTATTTCTTCGTCACGTCGTACATGGCAGACCTTAGATTACGGAAGTTGCCTATGCTGTTACTTATAAGCCTTCCAAAATAAGGCTCAATGAAGTCTTTGTCAACCAAAGATGTTTGGTAGTCCGTGTGCCGTTTCAGGCTTCGTTCAATGCGTGACAAGTAATCTTTTACGATAGGAGAGAACGACTTCGGTTTTTTGAACCTAAACCAGTCTATGCACTCTATGTATGCGTGATAAACGAATTGCGTAAACATACCGCAAAACTTGATAGACTGAAACTCTGCCACATGCATTGCGTCGGCAAGGTTTTGTTTCGTCACATGTCCGGGTACATATAGCGTGGTTCTTTTCCCGTGCGAATCGGTTATGCTAACCTTTTGTATTGCTTTTACTATCATTTCCCTTTCTCCGTTTAATAAAGACCATTGTTAGCATTATAGCCGCTGCTACGCATGCGATAAGCAGGAATATCATCCCACATACTGCAACCACAAACATAGGCAGTAATACCACCCATACGGGCCATTCTATCAGTCCCGTGCAATACAACACGATAAGGGCGATTTGTACCGTAGTGATCAAATATATCACATCAAGGCCCTTGTCTCGTTTAGTTCGTTTCTCCATCTTCATCAAAGTTAAATTTAAGTTGTAGGAATTTCTGTGCGTACCATTTCTTGTATGACACACCGGAAATCCACCAATCGTATATGTTCTCCGCTATTTCGTCTTCTTGCTCCTCTGTCAAGCGGTCAGAAGAGGAGCTTTCTGAAAATCCTGGTGTTGCGAGGGCCCATAGTCCCACGTTCTGTCTCTCAGTTGCAGTTTGTCCGCATCCACTATTTGCAGATTCGGGATGTTTGATGTAGCCGCCTGCGTCCTGAGCAATCCTCTGACGCTTCTGAGAGGCGCCCAGTCCTTGCGGATGTTCCACCAGATATGTTCTCTTTTGAATACCCCCCCCAGCCCGAATAGCCTTGATGGCCTTTATCCAGTTTCGTTTAACGTGCGGGTAACGTTTGATCTCAAACAACTTCTGCTTCCTTGAACTCATAGGGCAACCAATGCACCCAATTCGCTTCCAACCCTCATCGTAAAGAGAACAGTGAGGAACACTTACCACATCATTGAGAAATTCCCAAACGTCACGCTCAGACCAGTTGATGATAGGCGATATAAGCAAACTCTCTTTCCCGTTGATGCAACCTAACGTTTGTTCATTGTCGGCATTGGTTATGTTCACACCATCCTTCTTTGACCTGCGTCGTGCTCGCTTGGCTTTCTGCTCTTGTCTATACTCTTCAAAGTCATCAAGGCTTCCGCTGAACTTGCGGTTGGAAATCTCTACTTCGTTACGTTTTGCCCTTCGGCTGCTCTCCTTGCGTCGTATTCCTATGAGCGTAACCTTTCCAGCACCAGCGTTTTCCTTATACTCTGCGCAACACCATCGCACACGCTGAGTTGGAAGTATTTGTTTCTCTACCGCTATCCGGAAAATTGATTTGTACGGCTTGTTCAGCTCAACCTCCTTGTAATTCGTCCTAACAAATCGTATCACCTCGGGAGGGTCAACACTCGTAAGATTCATGTGAGCACGAAATTTCACACAGCAAGTTGCGCCATGTGTAACAACGCCTGAGAATCCTTTCCTCCACTAAATGCTAAATAAAAGCCATCTTCCTGGTCGTATGAAAGCGCAATCTTTTCTGCTTTCTGTAGGAGCTGTAGGGTATATTCCATTTTCTTTCTCAACCCTACAGATGCTTTTTGGAGTGCATTGTCAACAGTAATGTCCGTCTGCATGTTGAATCAGTTTCTTTTCTTGTCCTCTTCAATGAACTTTTCTGCCATGCTTTTGATTACATCACAGAAATTATCGACACTATTAGAAAACGCCTTATTGTCACCAAACGAAGCATTTTTCAGTAGCGAAGTGGACGAAAACGCTATTCCTGCCAGAAGCAAGTCAACGTTTACATTCCCATCCTCATCCTCTATTTTCTCAGCAACGACGAATATTTGGTCGTTTATAATTTTGACTAAATCCTCAAACTCCATTTTCACTACATGTTATAATATACCGGTTTCCCCGTTTCTTTCTCGTATAATTTGTGAAGCCTTTCGTTGTATGACGTCAGGGTCTCACCAAGGAGCATGGGAGGAAGCGGGCAAATGAACATCTTCCATCTGAAATACTCGATGGTTTTCACATTTCCGCCACCTTTGCCAGCATTGAGTATCGTTTGCTTCTTATTGATGTACCGAGGCTCCCAGTTTGAGCAACCTTTGACGCCTTCGACTTTAAATTTACAACCTTTCCCATGCACATTTTTGTGACAAGAAGCACAGCAGATATAGATCCGTATTCCGTAAGTACTGGTGATATATTCCTTGCTCATTCTCCCTTCATTTTAAGTTCGACAATTTCATGGTCAAGTCCATTTCTTTCTGCACGCTCGTTTCCGACAATAGCCGTACAAATCAATAACGATACGGCAATAGTCACACCAACAAGAACCCACGGGTACTTATGCGCCATGGCATCAATAGAACGCCATGTGTTTCGCAAAATCACGAACGAGTATTTTGCTACTTGCCTGAACGCTTCTTTGCTACTTACATCGTAAGTGAAGTCAATTATATTTCTCATATTCTTATACTGTTTTGTTTCCTACCGATTTTGTGAACACCAATTGTCGCATTCCTGCCAATACCCGGCAATGAATGCTTCTTTCAATGTTGCGTCTGGGTGATCCCTAACCCAGTCTTCTGCCTGCTTGTGTACGTCAGCCATGTTTCCCTCTTAATGATTCTCCGACAAATGGGACAACCTTTGTGGTGGCCCTAAGTCTATCAATGGTTCTCTCTCCGTATTTTGCCGATAACTCGTCAATCGTGAGATTTGTCGAACAGATAAGCAGCTTCCCTTTTTGCTCAACGGCATCACACAATTCAATGAACGGAATCCTTTTGTTGCCATAGATGTTAGACACGCACTCCGTCCCCAAATCGTCGATATAGACAAGGTGTCGGCTAAGTATTTCGTCTGGAATCTTATTCAAGTCCTGGGCGTTATATACGTTCAGGATTTTGTTGCACTTTTCTCTTATGACGATAGGAAGGACATATCTTCCGATTAGTGACTTGCCAAGGCCACAACTTCCAATCATCAAAAGTCCTGCACACCTGTTGTCTTCCATCCATTCTACAATAGGGTCGTAATTGCGGTCAAGCCATTTGGCCTCCCGCGCTCCGCCCCGTGAGAATTTATCGACGTAATAATCAAGGCCACTCTTTAGTAAGTCCCTGGCGTTAGGTATTCTTATGCGAACCATGTTGGGCATACCGACACCCAAGCCTTCTTGATTTCTTTTTACGATTTCTTCAAAATTCAAACCAATCACCATTTTCCTTTGTTGTAGTCTTTTTCTTGCGAGTTGTGGAGAACAATTCCAATGTCTTGGTTGCTATCCTTTCGTTCCTCTCGCAGAGGAAACAGACCAGCCCAATTATTAGACATAGACTGCTCAACAACCTTCATGGCTATATCGCCGTCGCCACTTGACAACTTGATCAGCTTCTTCTTTAGAGCTTCAAGGCCAACTGGCTTGTACGTCTGTTTCTTTTCACTCTTGTATCTGAGCCACTTCTTAATGGCCTCGTTCATTTTCTCATCCTCAAAGAACACATCATCGGCATTATTCGAAGTTTCTTTCTTCTCCACAGCAGACGGATGCTTGGCAAAGGTTGTCTTTCGCTTGTAGGACGAAATGTTACACACGGTTATGATTCCATTCGTTCCTTGGTGTCGATCGGTTATCTCTACTGCATTGAGTGATTCAAGTTTTTGGATGCAGCGATACACCTTGTTCTTGGTATATCCAATCTCCTTCGCAATTTCAGAATAACTCTTAGTTATTATGCCATTTACGTCAGAGGTATGTACCAAATAGAACAAGATGCCCATAGTTATAGGATCGCCAACCTTTTCAAATAGAGCGTCATGGATCATCATATATCGTGTTTGTGTGAGTGTATATGAAGGAATAAAAAGAAAATGGATTGTTGTGAACCACGAACCGCATTCCCTCTATTCCTTCATATAAGTAATGGTATAACGTTAGAATGGGTAGTCGTCGCCATTTTTTCGGACCTGCGTGTTCTGGGACGAAGACGGACGATTCACGCCACCTATCTTCTCAACTTTCCACGCACTAACCTTGTTGTACCACTTCCCAAGATACTCCTGAGCGTCGATTTCAAAATCCACGACCACCTCGTCCAGAACATTGCAGGTGCCACAAAAAGTGGCAACTCTTTCCTCGCCGAACAGGTTGAAGCAGACTTTTTTCGGATATTGGCCCGGGATCTCCACGACGAAATCAACAGTCTTCCAATTTTTACCGTTTTTTGACACACCCGACTTTACGTCCATGATGTACAAAATTCTACCCTCTACTTTCATTTTCCGTTGCCGTTGATTATGTTGTCAATGTAATCGTTTGCCATTACCACGCGCTCCTCCATCGTCTTCACATCCTCATCGTTACGGAGGATCTCGGCCCAATGAATAGGCTTTGACAGCCAAGGGCAATAGACGATGAAGTAGCCACTGGTTGCACCCGTGCAGCTCATCTCCGCCATCATTTGCCAATAGTACTTGGGCTCTGTCTCCTTGAGCGACGCTGCGTCATGGATAAGTGTGCGGTACTTCATGTAAGTATTGATGTTGGGGCACTTCACCTCAATCACTTTGATTGATTTTCCGTCCCGCTCGTAGATTGCTCCATCTGGACTTGCCGCAAAGAAGGGAATTGTGTCATGTCTGCATGAGGACAACTCAGCATACTCGCCATCGGGAAAGTTGAGCTCCATGAACAGAGACTTTGCGTGCTCCTCTTGCTCCTGACCCCAGCGTAGCGCCTTGGATGTGAACGACACCTGCTCGATGTAGCTTTGGAACATGTCGTCATCGTTAAGAAAATCTAGATTAAAGATGCGTTCTCCTGCTACCTGGAACATGTACGATTTGGCAACTTCGCTCCATGGATCATCCTTCTTCTTTCCGGACTTCATAATGTCGGCTATCCTGCTACCCGTCAAATAACCAACTCTGCTGCGAAACCATTCTGCGCTTCTTTGTTCGATATTATCAGTAATCATTATCGTATATGGTCTTGAAAATTGTTTGGCTTATTTGTTTTCGGCATTCTCCTTTGCCGCCTTTGCCGCCTTTGCCGTTAAGTCGTCTTCGATTTCGGCATTGTCAATGTATTCAGGTGCAAAAGAATCAATATCAAGATCCTGCACGTCGCAAACGTTCGTGTTGACAACAGACTGGTCAAAGGTCATTGCGCTTTGCATTTCAACCGACTTGGGAGCAAACTTGAGGATTGACTTGAGGACGGTCTTGAGAGCCATAGCGTCAAAGTCAGTCTTCCAAGGAGTGTTTTTTCCTGCACGGAAAGCCTCACTGAACTTATTCGCATGGGCCTTTACCCGGTCAATGTCCCAATACGCGACCTTGGTGAATCCGTTCAGAAGCTCGAACTTGGCCATATAGCCAACGATTTTGTCCGACTTCTTCTGCTTCTTGTCAAAGACGTAATTCTCGTCAAATTCGTCTCCAGAGATGTATTCACCTTCATGTACTGGAGCAGCAAGAATTTTCTTAAACTGTCCGCTACGCTGACAAAGTTGGAGCAGACCAAGGTAGCCAACCTGAAACTGAGCCTTGCCTTTATAGGGAATGATATAGCATTGGCCGAGAGTAGGAATGACTTGCAGCTGCATGGTTGCTGCAACCATTGCCGAACCAATGATACTCATCGGCTCGGCGTTGCGAAGTTGTGGATTTCCGTTTGCGACCGAAATGACGGAACTAATGAAGCTATTCGCCATCTGCGGACTGCTCCATACATCATTGAGCCTCCCGACTATCGCCGGAGAGCGCATAAGATCGCCCAACTTCTTGCTTTCTTGTCTCTTTGTCGTTGAAACCTCTTTGTTCTCCATATTCATATTATTTATGCCTTTCGGCGGTTATATTCACTACTAAGTGGGGTTGTGCGGATTCAAACCGCACTCGGTCCTAAGTTTATTCGTGGCTTATCAGCTGCCCACGTCGCAACCCCTTTACGAATAGTTAATCTATTGACAAAGCACGTTCCATAGATAGCCCTCCGAACACCTGCCATTCGCCAGAAGCAAACCTCACTATATATTCGCCCTGCCTTGCAGTTGTCCGTCCTCGTGTCTTCGTTTCTTCGATATAACACTCCATTTTCTTTGTGTGCGCATTTATTACAACTCCCTTGACGCATTCAAGTTTTCGCAACATGCTCACGTTTTTCTTATTTACCTTGATTGAATATGTTATTTTCATAACTTTATATTAAAGTAGCGGCCACCCTCGCGGGCAACCGCCATTGGGATAAAACAAGCAGCTATTCTCGCGAACGGCTACTCTTTACATAATGCAATTGCCACCGCTGTGGTCATAATAAATCAAATCGTTTTTGTGCAATATTATAATGTTATGTCCAAAAATATCCATTCTGTTGGAATCCCCCTGCGCGACAAACGATTCCTCGCTTTCTGACCAGGGGCAGTCTTGAAATAGCTATAAGTCCATAATTTGTCCTTATATATTATATATATTGTTGCTCTTAATGTTATCACTATAAAAACGCCCTATCCTCACGGACAAGGCGGAATAAATATGTACCATAAACCAAATCTTATACAATAAGGTTCTCATGCAACGCTTTGCAAGAAGTAAATCCATATCATTGATAATAAATAAAGCAGATGGGGCATGGGAATCGAACCCAATCGCGAACGACTGCATTGTACAGTCGAACGTGCAAACCATTAACCCCAGATCGTCTATGGTCTCATCAACAATCACGCACACACTTGCAATGACGATTCTTCTGGCAGTAGTATTCTGCACCTTCCATTGTAGTCTGAATACGCTGAATTGATTAGGCCACGACGCTATGGTTATTCACTAAATATTTCTTTTTCGCAAAGGCACGTCCTTTTCGAGGGTCACGGCATACATAATGCTATCCTCTACTTCCTTTATGCCTTTACTTAATCCAACAAGTCAAAGAACTATTTACTTTTAATTTGTGGCGGACGTGGAATCGAACCACTATTGACCAACCTTTTCCGCCCGTATGTATCAATACACCCTGTGTCGCTCTAACAACTTGTCAACATCATCTTTCTTGAAGAAAGACGCATTGCCTATCATTGAATGTCGAAGAAGTCCCTTTCTTCGCAACTCGGCAACATACGATTGGCTCATCCCAATATATTTTGCCACCTCTTTCTGCGAAAGCCATATTTTTTCAACGGCCTCGACACGAACATTTTTCTTCATACTGCAACCTTCTTAATCTCCTCAAGCGTCATCTTTCTTGTGATAGTGTCCGGCCTAACCGTTCCTACAACAATCGTGTTGCCATCTATTCGACAGAAGTACGTCAGTCCGTCTTCCCTTGGATACGCCTTCTTGACATAGGATACAAGGTTCTTTGTTGACGCAACAGCAGCCTGATTTGGCAATGTTACGGTCAGAGTGCCGAACCTGCCAATCTGCGTTATGTCTTCTATATGAATCTTGTTTGCCACCATTTTACTATTATATTTCTAAATATTGTTAAATTAAAGCCAAAACACTTGGTAGGTTTGGCAAGAACACCTATCTTTGCAGTGTCTAAATGTTTGGAGTAGGTGTAAAAACCGAAAGCCAACCTTTTGTATCTTTGTACTTCTCAAAAGCACGGTGCAAATTTGGCTCATATAATATTGTTGTGTTTTTAACAATCTGTATTTCTTATGCAAACAACT